>Ga0137360_10000299_pt1 | contig 28775 bp, 28 predicted proteins | sample Mad1_60_16metaG_FD_104924 | JGI IMG/M metagenome (GOLD analysis project Ga0137360, IMG submission 104924) | Vadose zone soil microbial communities from Angelo Coast Range Reserve, California, USA - Mad1_60_16 metaG | ecosystem: Environmental > Terrestrial > Soil > Vadose zone | place: USA... | reverse complement strand
CCACCAGAGATGGATCTGACCCAGCCAGCCGTGGATTTCGCCGGCGCCGTAATAGACGAAGTAGAGTTGAGCGATCATCGGCGTGCCGCGGAAGAGGGTGCACCAGGCGACCAGTGCTTTTTTCAGCGCCGGCCAGGGCATGGTCAGGCCGAACAGAAGCAACGTCGCGATCACGCTGCCCAGCAGCACGCTGACGAAGGAGATATAGGCGGTCAGCGCCAGCCCCTTGCCGAGCAGCGGTACTGCCGCCAGAAGCTGGCCCATGTCCGGGCCATAGCCCGTGCCGAGCAGGGCCTGAAGGACAATCCACAGCCCGAGCGTGCTGACCAGAAGCGCAACCGCACGATTGGATCGGCGGAGCCCACGGGCGTCTCTCGGGGGGTCCGACTCACGCATGAGCCCGGCCCCGGTTGAGGCGCCGGTGCAGGCGGGCTATCAGCGCCTCCGAGGCCGTCGTAATGGCGATGTAGACCAGGCAGACGATTCCGTAAAAGAAGATCGGGTGGCCGGTGCTCGCCGCGGCGAGATATCCGGCCCGCATCAATTCGCCGCCGGAGATCGCCGAGACCAGGGCCGATTGTTTCAGGATCGACAGCCAGAGATTGGAAAGCCCCGGCAGGCCAAGGCGGAAGAGCTCCGGCAGCAGGATGAAGCGCAGGCTCGGCCAGCGCCCGATGCCCAGCGCACGGGCGGCATCGAGGGAGGAGCGGTCCATGGTGCGAAGAATGCCCAGGAATACTTCGCTGGCGTAGGCGGCGAAGACGAGCGCCAGCGTGGCCGCGCCCGCCAGGAAGCTGTTGAACTCCATCCGGTCCCCCGGGCCAAAAAGGCCCGAGACCGAATTCAACAACCGCTGGCCACCGAAATAGACAAGAAGAAGAGTCAAAAGTTCCGGAATGCCGCGAAAGACGCCCGTGAAGGCGGCTGCCGGTTCGCTGAACGGCGCATGGCGCGAATGGATGGCGAAGCCAAGCAGAAGACCGCCCAGCAGCCCGAAAGGCAAGGCCGATCCCGCGAGCAAGAGCGTCATGCTCAGGCCGCGGGCGAGTTCGTCACCCCAGCCGCCGGATCCAAATTGCAATACGCCAAGAGCGTCCCACAATGGCGCGATACCCGCTGTGGACGCCCCGCCGCTCAATACAGCGAGAAGGGAAAGTACTTGTCGTTGATGGCCTTGTAGCTGCCGTCGGCCAGGACCTTGCGTAGACCGGCATCGAAGGCGGCTTTGAGGTCGACATCGGCCGGACGCAGCGCGATGGCCACCCCTTCGCCGAAGTATTTTGGATTCTCGACACGGGGGCCGACGAATTTGCAGCCGGCGCCCGCCGACGAGACGGTGAAGTCATAGCCTACCGCAAGCTGCGACAGCGCCAGTTCGATGCGACCGGCCGTCAGATCCTGGAAAGCTTCGTCCGTGGATTTGTACAGGCGGACATCGGAGCCGGCGTATTCGGCCTGAAAGAAATCGGCGTTGGTCGTGCCGGTTTGCGTACCGATGATGTGGCCCTTGAGGGCTGCGGGCGACACGTCGGTGAATTTGTCCGGCGTGCAGGAGACGAACTGCTTGCCCGAGGAGCGGGTGCGCTCGGTGAAGGCGACGATCTTCTTGCGTTTCTCGGTGACGCTCATGCCCGTCGCGATGGCATCGACCTTCCCGTCCTTCAGCGCCGGCAGCACCGCATCGTTATCCATGGTGATCATGGCGCAGGCGAGCCCGGCCGCCTTGCAGATCGCCAGCGTCAATTCGACATCGAAGCCCGTCAACTCGCCGCCCGCGGTGAAATAGCTGAAGGGCCGATATGTCCCCTCGGTCGCGATCTTCACCTCGGCCGCCTGGCCGGCGCCGGCGCCGAGAATTGCGCTGGTTGGGCAGACCAGAAGCGCCATCGTGGCAAGGAAAAATCTGCGAGCCACAGCCATTGCGAGACCCCCCTGAAATCGGCCTTGGCCGCATCGCGACATTGCGAATCCAAGCACCATATACGCGGCACGATTTGACGGCAATTCCAAGAGCGGACCACTTCCAGGAAGCCACGCTTCCGCTGCGCGACATTGTCCATTGGGCGAAGGCGGACCTGCGGGTGACAGATGGGTTGCAGCGCGATACCAGCCGGCCGCCGCCCGCCCGCGAGGCATGAGGCCCTCGCGATAGAAATCCCGGTTGATCGGGATTCGCCCCTCGCGTATCGTCTGGTTGCGATGGTTCCCCGACGGATGAATTCCAGGGGATTAATTGGGAACACGGTGCGGACGACCCAACAGGGGCCTAAACCGTGGCTGCCCCCGCAACTGTAAGCGGCGAGCCTGTTGCTATCAGTGACCACCGGGTGACCGGGAAGGTCGGCATCAGGCAAAGACCCGCGAGCCAGGAGACCTGCCATCGCGAGCCTGTAACGCTTGATTCGGGCGGGGTGCCCCGATGGAGACGATCGAGTTGTCCAAGGTCTTTTCTCAACCGGATCTAAGACGGCATGGCCTGCCTTCGCGGGCCGTCGCCTTTCGGCTTCGGCTGCCCCGCGACGCGCGCCTGAATTACCCCTCCCCGTCCCTTCATTGAACGCATAAGGAGAAATCGACATGCAAACCCGCGCCATCGCCCTACCGAACACCGCGGCGGGCACGCGCGCCTCCATCGTCACCCAAGCGATGATGGCTGCCCTGTTGGGGCTTTTCCTGATCTGGGGCGTGGGCTTCTCGCCGATCATGGCCATCCACAACGCGGCCCACGACACCCGCCATTCAAGCGGATTTCCCTGCCACTGATCCAATCGAATCATGACGGTTTTCGGCAAGATCGTGGTGGTGGCGGCGATCGCCGGTCTGGTGGCCGGCGCCTTCGAGACGGCGGCCTATCACTACGGGACCGCCGCAATCATCGCCAAGGCGGAAGTCTTCGAGAAAGCGACCGATGAGCCGCAGGGGACAACGACTGTCGATACTTCCATGGCCGGCATGTCTCACGAAGCCGATGCCGCGGCTTGGGAACCGAAGGAGGGATTCCAGCGAACAGCGCTGACCGTCCTTTCGGGCATTCTGAAGGATGTCGGGTTCGCACTTCTCCTGGCGGCTGCTTACGCGCTCAGCGGGCGCGAGGTGGATTGGCGCAAGGGCCTCTACTGGGGCTTGGCGGGGTTTGCCACATTTACCTTGGCGCCGGGTCTGGGCTTGCCGCCGGAAGTTCCGGGAACCGCTGCCGCCCCGCTACTCGATCGCCAAATCTGGTGGGTGGCGACGGTCGCAGCCACTGGCGCCGGGCTCGCCATGCTGTTCCTGACCCAGCGTGCGGCCTGGGTGCTGGGCGGCGTCGGTCTATTGGTGCTGCCCCACGTCTTCGGCGCACCGCAGCCCGTCGAATACAAGAGCGCCGCACCGGAATCGCTGGCTCATCAATTCGTCGTCGCGGCGGTCATCACCAGCCTGCTGTTCTGGGTCGTGCTGGGATCGCTGACCGGATTTCTCTACAAGCGGTTTCGGGCAACCGCTTAGCTGAGCCGCTCGCATCGCGTCAGAGGTCGGTCGGACACGCCAGCATTCCCTGTCATGCCCGAGATCGGCCGAAGGCCGAGGCTCGGGCATCCACGCCCTCCTCTTGCAGCACCAAAGACATTCAGAACAGACGGTTGCGTAATCGCGAACCTTTCTCGGCGTCACGGCACCTGCGCGCCAGTGGCGGCGAGGAAGACTGAATAGACGGATTTCGTCGCCGTAATGAAAAGGCGATTCCGCTTGGGACCGCCGAAGGTCAGGTTTGAGACCATTTGCGGCATCCTGACCTTGCCCAGCGCCGTGCCGTCGGGGGCAAAGCAGATGACGCCATCGCGGCAGCTGGTCCAGAGATTGCCCTGCACATCGAAACGAATCCCGTCGGGCACGCCGGGGCTTACCTCGCAGAAAACGCGACCCCGGGAGAGCTTGCCCTTGGCCCCCACATTGAAGGCGCGGATGTGATGAGGGCCGTCGGGATCGTGGGAAAGACCGGAATCGGCGATATAAAGGGCCTTTTCGTCCGGCGAAAACGCCAGGCCGTTTGGTTTCACGAAATCGTCGGCCACCACGCGAATATCGCCGGTGGCCGGGTCGACACGAAAGACGAAGCAGCCCTTCTGCTCCATCGCCGATTTGTGGCCTTCGTAATCCGACATGATCCCGTAGGGTGGGTCGGTGAACCAGATGCAGCCATCGGCGCTCACCACCACGTCGTTGGGAGAATTGAGACGCTTTCCCAAATAGCGGTCGGCGATGACCGTGATGGACCCGTCGGCCTCGGTGCGGGTGACACGTCGGCCACCATGCTCGCAGGTGACGAGCCGGCCTTGCCGGTCGCGGGTATTGCCATTGGCGAAATTGGAATTCGCCCGGAACAGGCCCACGCCCTGATCGGGGACCCAGCGCAGCATCCGGTTATTGGGAATATCGCTCCATAGCAGGAAGCCGCCGTCGTTGAACCAGACCGGCCCCTCCGTCCAGCGGCCCCCGGAAAACAGCTCCTCGACCTCGGCCGTCGGAACCGTCAGATCATAGAAGCGCTTATCGAAATATTCATAGGAGTCTCCCACCAAAGCCATGTTTTGCCTCCCCTTTTTCACCGCGCCGCGCCCTGTCGCGACCAGAATACCGAGGATTCGTCGGCCCTTCATCCCATCCTCGGACAAGCGTGCCGGCCGCCTGCCGGCGTTGCCTGACAGCCGCGCAAACCAGATGACGGGCCGACGGCGATCCGTTAAGATATACTAGTATACCGTCGATCCTCTTTACCACTCGTTGTTCGATGCGGCTCGGCAAAAACCGACCAGAAACAAAAGAACATCAATGGGAGGACTCCAAATGAATCGCTCTAGTTTCGGCAAGCGCGCCCTGGCCATGGCCGGCGCCCTTTCGCTTCTCTGCAGTGTTTCTACGGTGGCGCTGGCCGGCGGGCCTGAGATCGTTTCCGGCCCCTCGGCCGACCCGAATTGCTATGTGCCGTGGACCGATCAAACTAAGTTCTTCAAATATCCGGCAAAACCCGGCCCCTACCGCATCGCGCTCGCCAACGGCTTCATCGCCAACACCTGGCGCATCCAGATGATCAAGACCGCCAAGGCCTATGCCGCCCAGCCCGCCGTCGCGGCGAAGCTGAAGGAATTCAAGGTCGTCTCGACCGGCGAGGACGTCGCCGCACAGATCGCCGCGATCAACAACTTCATCGATTCCGGCTATGACGCGATCGTCGTCAATGCACAGAATCCCAAGGCATTCGCGCCGGTGATCAAGCGCGCGAAGGACGCCGGCATCATTCTCGTCGCCTTCGACAACATTCTCGATACCGAAGACGCCATCGATGTCGATGTCGACCAGAAGGGCCTGGGCGTGTTGTGGGGCAATTGGCTCGTCAAGCACATCCCCAGCGGCGGCAAGATCCTCGAGGTGCGCGGCGTTGCCGGCACATCGGTGGATACCGATCGCCATAACGGTATTCACGAGGCGCTCGACGGTTCCGGCAAGAAATGGGAAGTGGTGGAAGTGGTCGGCAAGTGGGACGACCCGACCGCGCAGAAGGCGACCGCCGACGCGATCGCCGTGCAGAAGCATTTCGACGGCATCACCGCCCAGGGCGGCGACACCGGTGTGGTCCAGGCCTTGATCGATGCGGGACATCCTTTCGTGCCGTTTGGCGGCGAGACGGAGAACGGATTCCGCAAGTTCTGCGGTGCGCATTCGAAGGAGGGCCTCGTGTGCTCCTCGGCCGGCACCGGTCCGGCCCAGGTGGCGGTCGCCATTAAGACCGCGATTGACGCCCTTGAGGGAAAGGTCGTCCCCCAATCCGTCAAGCTGCCGCTCGCCATCGTCGAAGATCCCGACTTCAAGAACGGCACGAACTACTACGCCGATCAGTCGGACAACTTCTTCGTCGGCAACGCCTTCCCGACCTGCGGCATCAACTTCACCGCACAGGAAATCATGGGCCAGACCCAGTCCAATCAGTAGTATCGGATAGACTGGTGCCCTTGGCGCCGGGGGATATCCCCCGGCGCCACGGTCGTGAGGGGGAGGATGGACGCCGCAATTCCGATCTTCCGCATGGAAGGCGTGTGCAAGCGCTATGGCGGCGTCCAGGCGCTGGAAGAAGCGGCGTTGAACGTCCATGGCGGTCGCGTTCATGCCGTCCTCGGCGAGAACGGCGCCGGCAAGTCCACACTCATCAAGGTCATGGCCGGCGTGGTCACGCCCGACAAGGGCCGAATGACACTCGAAGGACGCGAGGTCAGCTTTGCCGATCCGGCCGCCGCCATGAATGCCGGCGTGGTCTCGGTCTTCCAGGAGCTGTCGCTCATCCCGGACCTGTCGGTCGCCGACAACATCGTCATCAGCAATCCGCCAAAGCGCTTCGGGCTGATCGACCGGCGGGCCCAGCGGCGGATCGCCGAACAGGCGCTCGCGCGGGCCGGCGGCGAGGACATCCACCCCATGGCGCCGGTGAGAGACCTGCCCTTGTCGCGCCGTCAGATCGTCGAGATCGCCAAGGCGTTGGCGCGAAGCCCGCGCATTCTGATACTCGACGAAGCCACCTCGGCGCTGACCGCCGCCGACGTGACCAAGGTTTTTGCAGTGCTCAAGCGCCTCAGGTCCGAGGGGCTCGCTCTCCTCTTCATCTCCCACCGGATGCATGAGATCGCCGAGATCGCCGACGAGTGCACGGTCTTCCGCAACGGCTGCAACGTCGCGACTTATCTCGCCGGCACCAAGGCCGACAATGAAGTCGTCGAAATGATGATCGGGCGGGAATACAGCCACGTCTTCCCACCAAAGGCGGCGCACCGGGCGAGCAACAGCCCGCCGATTCTCGAGGTGCGCAACCTGTCCTGGGGACAGCGCCTGAGAGACATCTCGCTGTCCGCCGCCGCGGGCGAAGTCATCGGGGTGGGCGGCCTCGACGGACAGGGGCAGCGCGAACTGCTGCTCGCTTTGTTCGGCGTCCTGAAGGGGGTAACCGGCGAGATATTGATCGATGGAAAACCGGCACGTATTGCAAAGCCCCGGGACGCGAAAGCGAAGAAGATCGGCATGGCGCTAATCCCGGAGGACCGCAAAACGGAAGGCCTGATGCTGCCCATGGCGGTCGGGGCCAATCTTTCCTTTGCTGCCCTCGACAGCTTGTCGCGCTGCGGGATCATCGACAGGGGGGCCGAGTTGAAGGCGGTCGAGGACATGATCAAGCTTCTCAACATCCGCACCGACGGCCTCGACGTGCCCGTCGGCTCGCTCTCCGGCGGCAATCAGCAGAAAGCGGTCATCGCGAAATGGCTGATGGTGACGCCGCGGATCATCCTGCTCAACGATCCGACGCGGGGCATCGACGTCGGCACCAAGCAGGAAATCTACCAACTGCTGCGCAAGCTCGCCGAGTCCGGCGCAGCGATCATTTTCTATTCGACCGACTATGCCGAGCTGATCGGCTGCTGCAACCGCGTGCTCGTACTCTATGACGGCGCCCTCAAGCGCACACTGGTCGAAGGCGAGATCACCGAAAGGGCCCTGGTCGCCAGCGCCCTCAACATCGCTACCGGAAAGATTGCCACCGATCAGAGGGAGGCCGGCGCCAGACCGGCATTCGACGCGTGAGCGACTGGCGCTATCGCCTGGCGGAGCAGCGCGGGACGTTGCTGGCCGCCGCCATCTTCCTGGTCATGTTCGTCATCTACGTCGGGAACCACCCGGCCGGGTTTACGGCCAATGTGGTGCAGACGGCCGCCAACAAGGGCGTGCTCCTCGCCCTTTTGGCGCTGGCCCAGACCGTCGTGGTGCTCACCGCCGGCATCGACCTTTCCCTCGGCATGCTGTTCATCCTCACCAACTGCCTGGGTTCCTACATCATCACCGGATCGCCGCCGACCGCGATGCTGGGCGTGGTAGGCGTGCTCCTTGACGGGCTCGCCTGCGGCGCGCTCAACGGAGCGATCGTCATCTATGGCCGGCTGCAGCCGATCGTGACGACCATCGCGACCGGTTCCATCTACTACGGACTCGCATTGTGGCTGCGCCCGCAGCCCGGCAATTCCGACGGCTTCAACGCCGACATCGCCGATTTCATGACCGGCCGACTGCCCGACGGCATCCCGGCGAGCGTGGTGGCGCTTCTCCTCGTAGTCATGGTCATTTGGCTCCCCTTCCGTCGCTCCGCGATCGGCCGCGCGGTCTACGCCACGGGATCGTCGGAGGTTGCGGCCTACATGTCCGGCGTGCCGATTCGCCGGGCGAAATTCGTCGCCTACTGCCTCTCGGGACTGCTCTCCGCCATGGGCGGCCTCTTTGTTACCTTCATCACCTATTCGGGAGAGGCCTCCTACGCCAACGGCGGCACCTATACCCTCTTCTCGATCGCCGCCGTGGTTCTGGGCGGCGTTTCGCTGTTCGGCGGCGTCGGCAGCGCGATCGGCGCCATTTTTGGTGCGCTCGCCTTCCGCACCATCGGCGACCTGCTCTTCGTCTTCAATCTCGATCCGCTGTGGCAGCCTCTCTTTCAGGGTGTGGTTCTGCTCGTCGTCGTCTGCATCGGGGCGGCGCGCCTGTTTCGGATCCGCAACCGCCTGGATCTGTTCGCATGACGGTGACCGATGGCCCCATATTGGGTTAGCCGATGACCACACGTTTTCCCGTGGCGCTGCGGCGCATCGACCCGGCGGTCGCCACCGCCTTCGGTTGCATTGTCGTCCTGCTCCTGTTTGGCAGCCTCTATTCGCGCGAATTCGTATCGCCCGAATATCTCCTGCAGCAGCTCAAGGTCGCCTCATTTCTCGGCGTCATCGCGACCGGCATGATGGTCGTCATCCTGCTGGGCCAGATCGATCTTTCGGTGCCCTGGGTGGTGTCGACCGGCGGGATGATGGCCTGTGCGGCGACGGCGCATGGCGAGTTTGGCCTGATCCTCGCCATCCCGTTCGGCGTCGTCTGCGGCATCGGCTTGGGTTTTATCAACGGCGTCGGGGTGGCCTATCTGCGCATCCCGTCCATGATCATAACCTTGGCCGTCAATGCCGTGGCCCAGGGGCTGATGGTGGCCTATACCGGCGGCTTCTCGCCTCAGGATTCGGCCTCCGCCGCCATGCGGTTCATTGCCACCGGCAAGGTCGTTTTCGGCATACCCAACGCACTCATCGTCTGGGCGCTGATCGGCGCGGGTGCGGTGTTCCTGTTCACGCGCACCATCTTCGGCCGCGCCATCTACGCCATCGGCAACCGCGAGCGCGCGGCCTTCCTCTCCGGCGTCGATACGCAGCGCGTGGTGATGATCGCCTTTGCGATTTCGGGTGGGCTTTCTGCCTTCGGCGGGGTGCTGCTGGCCGGTTATGCCAGCAAGGCGGCGCAAGCCATGGGCGATGCCTATCTTCTTCCCTCGATCGCCGCCGTCGTGCTGGGCGGCACCAGCATCCTGGGCGGACGCGGCAGCTACCTCGGCACGGTGGCGGGCGTTATCCTGATCACCCTGCTGCAATCCATTCTTTCGGTGATGCAGATGCCCGAAGCCGGTCGACAGGTGATCTATGGCGCGGTCATTATCGGGATGCTGCTGCTCTATGGGCGAGAGCGCCTGCAGCACTGATCATCGGGAGAGCGGGCGATGGAACTCACGGATTTCAAGGTTCTGACCTTCGACTGCTACGGCACGCTGATCGATTGGGAGAGCGGCATTTGGGAAGCCCTCCAGCCCATGATCGCGGCGGGCAATGTCAAGATCGGGCGCGAGGCGGCGCTGGAAACCTTCGCACGCCACGAATCCGCGCAGGAGAGCGCCACGCCCGCGATGCTCTACAGCGACCTTCTCGCCCTGGTTCATGCCAATATGGCTGAGGAATGGAGCGTGCCGGCGGATGCCGGGCGGGACAGGAGCTTTGGGCAGTCCGTACCCGCTTGGCCCGCATTCCCCGATTCCGCCAAGGCGCTGGAATATCTGAAGCAGCATTACAAGCTGGTGATTCTATCCAACGTGGACCGCGCCAGCTTCAAGGCCAGCAGCAAGAAACTCGGCGTCGAATTCGATGCGATCTACACCGCCGAGGACGTGGGTGCCTACAAGCCCGATCCCCGCAATTTCGCCTATCTGCTCGAACATCTGAAGGACGATCTGGGTCTCGAGAAGAAAGACGTGCTCCACACCGCACAAAGCCTGTTTCACGATCATGCGCCCGCCGGGCGCGTCGGTTTGGCCCGGGCCTGGATCGACCGCCGCCAGGGTCAGGCCGGCGGCGGCGCCACCATGCCCTTGGCCGAGCGTCCCGCCGTCGATTTCTATTTCCCCAGCATGGCGGCTTTCGTCGAGGCACATAAGTTATTGATCTAAGGCGTAAATTTGCCTGGAACGGGCGGCCTTGCCGGGGGATCTGGCTTATGCTATAAGTAAGTGATCGTTCACTTACAACGTGGCGGTATGAGCGAGCGCAAGGACACCAAAGGGCGAATCGACGCGGCGGCGCTCCAGCTTTTCGTCGACAAGGGCGTGGCGGAGACCAGCATCCGCGACATCGCCGGGGCGGTGGGGTTCTCCGATGGGGCACTCTATCGCCACTATCCCAGCAAGGACGAGTTGGTCTGGAGCCTGTTTCGCGCCAGTTTCGAGAGTTATGCCGAAACCCTGACGCGTCTCGCCGCCGGGCGGACCGGCAGCCGGGGCAAGATCGCCGCCATGGTGCAGGGATTCTGCAATCTGTTCGATGCCGACAGCCGCCTCTTTCGCTTTCTCCTGTTGGTCCAGCACGGCCAGCTCGCCCGGGTGACGCCGGAAATGGCCAATCCGGTGGAGATTGTGGGCGGCGTGATCGCCGCCGGCATGGCTCGGGGCGACATCCCGGCGGGCGATCCCGATCTCGCCACCGCCATGGTCATGGGCATCATCCTGCAGACCGCAACATTCAAGGTCTATGGTCGCATCCAGCAGCCGCTGGGCGATCTCGCCCCCACGCTGGCCGCCGCCTGCTGGAAGACCCTCAGCGTTCCCGCGAAAGGCTGACATCGTCATGAGCACCGCGAATCTCGAAATCCTGAAAAGCCGCCGCTTCCTGCCGCTGTTCATCACCCAGTTCCTGGGCGCCTTGAACGACAATATTTTCAAGAACGCGCTTGTCATCCTCGTCACCTTCAAGATCGCGATGGAGACGGGCGTCAACGGCCAGATGATGTCGACCATCGCCGCTGGACTTTTCATCCTGCCTTTCTTTCTGTTCTCCGCCACCGCCGGGCGCTTTGCCGACAAGTTCGAAAAGTCGCGACTCATCGTCATCATCAAGACGGCGGAGATCGCCATCATGGCGCTGGCGGCGATAAGCTTCGATCAAAATAATCTGACGATGCTCATGACGGTGCTGTTCCTGATGGGAACCCATTCGACCTTCTTCGGCCCGCTCAAATACGGCATCCTGCCGGCCCATCTGAAGACCAGCGAACTTCTTTCCGGCAATGCCTTGATCGAGGCCGGCACCTTCCTTGCAATCCTGATCGGCACGATCGCCGGCGGCGTGTTGATCCTCACGGGTCAAGGCATCCTGGCCGTCTCGGCTTTGGTCTTGGCGGTAGCATTGTTGGGCCTTCTCGCCAGCCTCTTCATTCCCCCCGCCCCGGCGGAGGCGCCGAACCTGAAACTGGGGTTCAACATCGCCGCCCATACCTGGGAGATGACCCGGTATGCCGCCGCCCAGCGCGATCTGTTCCTGGCCATTCTCGGCATCTCCTGGTTCTGGCTGATTGGTTCGGTATTCCTTTCCCAGTTCCCCGCCTTCGCCAAGGATGTGCTGGGCGCCGACGATCATGTGGTAACGCTGTTCTTGACCGCCTTCTCCCTGGGCATCGGCGCCGGCTCGATGCTGTGCAACAAGCTGCTGAAGGGGGAGATCAGCGTGCGCTACGTTCCCGTGGGCGCGCTCGGCGTCACCTTGTTCACCGTCGATCTCTACTTCGCCAGCGGCCGTCTCTCGGGCGGCGGAAGCGACACGCTGGGGCTCACCGATTTTCTGGCCCAACCCGCCGCCTGGCGCGTGCTGGGCGATCTGCTGGCGCTCTCCATCGCCAGCGGCTTCTATATCGTGCCGCTCTATACCTTGCTGCAGGAGCGCAGCGCGCCCAGCCATCGTTCCCGCGTCATCGCCGCCAATAACATCATCAACGCCGTATTCATGGTGGCGGGCTCGCTCGCCACCGTCGGCTTGATCGCCCTGCACGTGAGCGTGCCCGAGATCTTCCTCATCCTGGGCCTGCTGAACTTCCTCGTGGCGATCTATATCTGCCGGCTGCTGCCAGAGGTGGCCATCAAAGGCGCGCTGGCTTGGCTGCTGCGCCTGGTCTACCGCGTGGAACTGCGCGGGCTTGCCAATTTCGCCGCCGCCGGCGAGCGCACGGTCATTGTCGCCAATCACGTCTCCTTCCTCGATGCCGTGCTGCTGGCAAGCTTTCTGCCTGGCCAACCGACCTTCGCCATCAACTCCCATATGGCCCGGCGTTGGTGGGTGCGCCCGGCGCTCTCCCTCATCGATGCCTTCCCCATGGATCCGACGAATCCCATGGCGACCAAATCGCTGATCCGGGCGGTGCAGGCCGGGCGGCGGTGCGTCATCTTCCCCGAAGGCCGCATCACCGTGACCGGCGCCTTGATGAAGATCTACGAGGGCCCCGGCATGATTGCCGACAAGGCCGAGGCCCAGATCCTGCCCGTGCGCATCGACGGGGCCCAATACACGCCCTTCTCGCACCTGCGCGGCAAGGTCCGATTGCGCTGGTTTCCCAAGATCGTCATCACCATCCAGCCGCCGCGCCGGCTTGTCGTGGCGGCGGAATTGCGCGGCCGGGCGCGCCGCCAGGCCATCGGCCTCACCCTCTACGATCTGATGACGAACCTGGTTTTCGAAACCTGCGACTTTCACAAGACCCTGTTCGGCGCGCTGCGCGAGGCACGCCACATCCATGGCGGACGCCAGGCCATTGTCGAGGATATCCGGCGGCGCCCCCTCAGCTACGATCGGCTGATCACCGGCAGCTTCGTGCTCGGACATTCGCTGGCCCGCCTGACGAGCCCGGGCGAGCGCGTGGGCGTCCTGCTGCCCAACTCCGCCGCAGCCGCGGTGAGCTTCTTCGCCCTTCAGGCTTATGGGCGGGTGCCGGCATTGCTCAATTTCTCGACCGGGCTTGCCGGCATGCAGGCCGCCTGCCGCGCGGCCCAACTGCGCATCGTCCTGACCTCGCGCCAATTCCTGGCCGCAGCGAAACTCCAAGATACGGCAGCCAAACTCGCCGCCGAAACCAGCTTGGTCTATCTTGAGGATCTGCAGGCCGGCCTTGGCACTTTCGACAAGCTGCGCGGCGCCCTTGCCGGCTGGCTGTCGCGCCTCGGTTATCGGGAACGCCAGTCGCCCGGCGATGCCGCCGTCGTGCTGTTCACCTCGGGCTCGGAAGGCACGCCCAAGGGGGTGGTGTTGAGCCATGAGAATATCCTGGCCAATCGCTATCAGCTGGGCGCGCTCGTGGATTTCAACCCGACCGATCTGGTGTTCAACGCGCTGCCGATCTTCCACAGTTTCGGGCTCACCGGCGGCCTGCTGCTGCCGCTGCTGGCCGGGGTGAAGACCTTCCTCTACCCCTCGCCGCTGCATTATAGGATCGTGCCGGAACTGGCCTATGACACCAATGCGACCATCATGTTCGGCACCGATACCTTCCTTGCGGGATATGCACGCGCTTCGCACGCCTATAATTTCTACAGCGTGCGCTATGTCTTCGCCGGAGCCGAGCGGGTGCGCGAGGAGACCCGGCGCGCATGGTCCGAGAAATTCGGCCTGCGCATTCTGGAAGGTTATGGCGCCACCGAAATGGCGCCAGTCATCGCCCTCAACACGCCCATGCAGTTCAAGGCGGGAACCGTGGGGCGCTTTTTGCCCGGCATCGCCTATCGGCTGGAGCCCGTGCCGGGCGTGACCGACGGCGGGCGCCTGATCCTGGCCGGCCCCAATGTCATGCTGGGCTATCTGCGAGTCGAACGGCCGGGTGAACTGGAGCGGCCGGCGGATGGCGCCTACGACACCGGCGATATCGTATCCATCGACGACAAAGGCTTCGTCACCATCGAGGGGCGCGCCAAGCGCTTCGCCAAGATCGCCGGCGAAATGGTCTCGCTCACCGCCGTCGAGCGCGCCGTGAACCAGCTCTGGCCCGACCATCAGCATGCGGTGGTCGCCGTGCCCGATCCCCGCAAGGGCGAACAGCTGGTGCTGGTGACCGAGAAATCTGATGCCGCGCGCGACGCCATCGCCGCCCATATGCGCGAGATCGGCCTGCCGGAATTGTTTCTACCCCGCATCGTGATCGCGGTGGACCGCCTGCCGCTGCTGGGCAGCGGCAAGACCGACTACAGCGCGATCGGCAAGCTGGCTTTGGCTGCCACCGCGCCGCAGGCAACCGTCGCGACTGGTACGGAAACCATGAAGGAGGCGCAATCATGAGAGAGCCGATCAAATCGGGCTTGTTTGCTCTGGCTTTGTTGATGAGCCTCGCGCAATCGGCGGCGGCCACATCGACAGGAGATGCACCGGCTGCAGCACCCACCGATTGGGGACATGCATTTCGCACCGGACTCATCGCCGCCGGCCTGTGGATCGTCGCCTACCTGCTCGGACGGTTGTGGATACGAGTCAATGCTGCCCCCGCCAAGGAATCTCATGAAATGAAAACGAAAGAACCCAGGATTGACGCCCCGCCATCGGCCGACTAGCTTAATATCTACCTTAAGGGGATGGGGTCCCCCAAAACCGCCCGATTAGGGATGATGACTCCTGCCGCGTGACCAGATGCGGTGGGGATCGATTGCCAACCCGCTGCAGGGCGGGTTTTTTGTTGCCGCCGCCCATCGATCGGAACGGAGTGTCGTAACGGGCAGGGAAAGGCGGAAGGTTGCCGTGCAGAACTATATCTGGATCATGATCGGCAGTGCACTGGGCGGCGGCGCCCGCTATTGGTGCTCAGGATTCGCCGCCAGCCGCATTGGGGAAACCTTCCCCTGGGGCACCCTGATGGTCAATGTGATTGGGTCTTTTGTCATCGGCTTCTTCGCCACGCTCACTGCCCCGGATGGACGCTTTCTGGTCGGCACGACGGCGCGCCAATTCGTCATGGTCGGCATTTGCGGCGGCTACACGACCTTCTCCTCGTTCAGCCTCCAGACCCTGAATCTCGCCCGCGATGGCGAGTGGTTTCGAGCATGCGCAAACATCGGCTTGTCGGTGGTTCTCTGCATGCTGGCGGTTTGGCTTGGCCTAGTCGCGGCGGCGGCACTCAACCAGATGAAAGGAGCGTGAGCCATGCAGGTTCCCCGCAATGCCGTGCTGCTTCGTATCTTCGTCGGCGAAGACGACCGTTTCGAGCATCGACCCCTCTACGAGGCCGTCGTGCTGAAAGCAAGAGAACAGCATCTTGCGGGTGCCACCGTCTTGCGTGGTCCGATGGGCTTTGGCCACTCGAGCCGATTGCACACCGCGAAGATATTGCGGCTGTCGGAGGATCTTCCATTTGTCATAGAGATCGTCGACAGCGAAGAGCAGATAAACGCCTTTCTGCCCTTGCTCGACAAGATGATGGGTAGCGGTCTCGTCACCATGGAAAAGGTGCAGGTGCTGCAATATGGCGCAAAGGCGAAAAACTGATGGCGCCATCCCGCGAGGCGATGATCCCGCAATGAACATGTAGGTGCATGTCGGCTCGTAGGCGCGGGCCGCCCTACCCCGTCAGTTCTCCACCACGCCCGCCAGCGAGCGCACGCGCGCCTCGTCCTCGGCCAATTCCCTGGCCGACCCCGAAAAGGTGACGCGGCCGTTGTCCAGCACATAGGCGCGATCGGCGGCCGAAAGTCCCAGGCGCACGTTCTGTTCCACCAGCAGGATCGAAATGCCTTCCCCGCGCGCCGCCTCGATGACGCGGAAGACCTCGCGAACCACTAGCGGCGCCAAGCCTTGCGAGGGTTCATCGAGGATCAGGATGCGCGGATTGAGCAGCAGGACGCGGGCAATCGCCAGCATCTCCTGCTCGCCGCCGGAAAGCTGACGGCCGCGGTTGGTGCGGCGCTCAAGCAGGCGTGGGAACAGCTCATAGACCTTGGCCGCCGTCCAGCTGCCCGGCCGGGCCATGGGGATCTGCAGGTTCTCGTCCACCGTCAGATTGGGAAAGATCTTGCGGCCTTCGGGGACATAGCCCACGCCCAGCCCGGCAATCCGGAAGGGTGGCCAGCCGGCCGTCTCATTGCCCAGGATGGAAATTCGGCCCTGGCGGGGCGGCGTCAGGCCCATCAGGCTGCGCAATGTGGTCGTCTTGCCCGCGCCGTTGCGCCCCAGGATGGTGACGACCTCGCCCACGGCGAGTTCGAAGCCGACGCCGTGCAGGATATGGCTCTTGCCGTAATAGGTCTGGAGGTCCTGGCAGGAAAGCGCGTTCACGGATCCTGCTTTCCCAGATAGGCTGCCTGCACGGCCTCGTTGCCCGCGATCTCGGCCGGCTTGCCGCTGGCCAGCACGGCGCCGCGATCGAGCACGGTGATGACGTCAGCCAGGCGGAAGACGATTTGCATGTCGTGCTCGATGAGCACGATCGTCAAACCGTCTTGTTGGTGGAGCCGATGCATGAGTTCAGCAATCTCTTCGGTTTCCTGATCGCCCATGCCAGCTGTCGGTTCGTCGAGCAGGAGGAGCTTGGGACGCAGCGCCAGCGCCAGACCCATCTCGACGGCCCGCTGATCGCCGTGGGAAAGCTCGCCCACGAGGCGGCCGGCCTTGTCCGCCACGCCGACTTGGGCCATGAGTTCCTCCACCCGGCCCTCGATCGCCGATTCCTCGCGGGTCGACAGCCAGGGTCGCATGGGATGGCCCGTGGCGGCCTCCACCGCAATGCGCAGATTCATGGCCACGGTCAGCTCGGGAAAAATCTCGGTGATCTGGAAGGTGCGCGCCATGCCCCGGCCGACGCGCTGGGTTGCGGAAAGCCGCGAGACATCCTCGCCATCAAACACGATCCGACCGGCCGTGGGCGCGAAGAATCCGCTGATCAGGTTGAAGAACGTCGATTTGCCGGCGCCATTGGGGCCGATGATGGCGTGCAGCGCGCCCGCGGCGACCGAAAGCGAAACCTTGTCCACGGCGACCAGGCTGCCGAAGCTCTTGGAGAGGCTGTCGATGGCGAGCAGGGTCAGGCCTCCTTCTTGCGCCTGAGCATTCCCAGAATGCCGCGCGGAAAGAACAGAACGACCAGGACGAAGAACAGGCCGATGAAGCTCATCCAGTTCTCGGTATGGCTGGAGATCGTGTCGCGCAACACGACAAAGAGGGCCGCACCCAGCAGCGGCCCCCAGAACGAACGCATGCCGCCCAGCACGGTCATGATGACCAATTCGCCGGAAAACGCCCAATAGAGCAGCCGCGGATCGGCGAAATTGTTGAGGAGGGCATAGAGCGCACCGGCCAGGCTGGTGACTCCGCAGGAGATTACCCAGGCAAGCCAGATATGGCGTTCGATCACCAAGCCCAGGAATCTTGCACGGCGCTCATTCTCCCGGATGGCAAGTTGGGCGCGGCCCATGGGTGAAGCCAGCAATATGCCCATGGCGCCGGCAGCCAGGGCGAAGAACAGGAGGCTGAAATAATAGAACAGCATCTGGTTGTGGGCGATGTCGATCGTCATGCCGACGACCTCGATGGGGTGGCGCTCGAAGCCGCCGAGGCCATCGTCGCCCCCGGTCACCGAATTCCAGCGGAAGACGATGAAATAGAAGACCTGGCCGAAGGCGATGGTGACCATGGCAAAATAGACGCCGCGCAAGCGCACGATGAGCGGGCCGATGATCGCGGCGGCCACCGTGCCCACCACCACGCCCACCAGCAGGCCCAACGTGGAGGAGGGCGCTAGATACTTGATGGTGAGGCCACAGCCATAGGCGCCGAGGCCGAAATAAGCGGCATGGCCGAACGAAAGCACGCCCGTGAAGCCCAGCAGGAAATTGAGCGCGGTGGCCGCAAGCCCCAGGATGAGTACCTGCGTCACCAGCGAATAGTATCCCCCGACCGCCGTCAGCCAGATCGGCATGCTGAGCAGGAATAGCCAGATGACGATGAGATGAGGCCTGAATAGCTGCTGGAGCAGGAAGCGCCTCACAGCCGCCCCTCTTCGCCCAGTAGCCCGCGCGGCCTGATCATCAGGACAAGCCCCATGATGACGTAGATCACCACCTCGCTGGCCGAGGGAAAGACGATGGTGGTGAGGCCCGTCGCCGTTCCGATCAGGAGGCCGCCGACCAGCGTCCCGGGTAGGCTACCGAGCCCGACCACGATGATGGCCACGAAGCTCGGCATGATGAGCGAACCGCCAAGCGTGGGCTGCAATCCCAGCATGCCGGCCGCCAGCACACCGGCTAGTCCGGCGAGATATATGCCGAGCCCGAAGTTCATCAGCCGCAGCACGCGGATGTTCACGCCCAGCACGGACACGGTTTCCAGATCGAATGTGCCCGCGCGGATGCGCAGGCCCAGCCGCGTGTAGCGCAGGACGAGAAATAGGGCGATGACGGCGGTGGCGACCACGGCCACCATGAAAAGGCGATAACCGGTCAGGAAGAAGAGCGTCGGACTCAGGGGCTGCGCTAGCACCGCCGGCACCGTGAGCGGCAGGCCCTGCGCGCCCCACGTCAGCCGCGTCAAATCCTCGAATATGAAGGCCAGGCCAAAGGTCAGGAGCAGGCTGTATAGCGGGTCGCGGCCGTAGAGCCGGCGGATCAGGAGCGGCTCGATGACACATCCCAGGGCCGCCGTCAGAACCGGCGCGATGAGCAGCGCCCCCCAAAAGCCGACCCAGGGCTCGATGGTGAAGGCGAGATATCCCCCCAGGGTCAGGAACCCGCCGTGGGAAAAATTGATCACGCCGCTGAGATTAAGAATCAGCGAGAGGCCGAGTGCCATCAGCGCGTAAAAGGCGCCGATGATGAGCCCATTCAACAGATTGAACAGGATGAGCTGCGTCATCGCCGGCTACCGCAGGCGGGGGTGAACGGGGGCCGGGTGCCAGCGGCCCTGTTCAGTCGTCTCGATGTCCGTCACCTGCTAGGCGGGCCAGGTAAGCTTACAGCCGGTCTCGCTTGGGGGCGGGGCGGCCTTGTCACCCGCCACCACCTTCTCGACCTCGAACAAATCTTCGCCGCTGTCGCCGCCCTCCGGCTTGGCGTGGCCGACATAGAGCGAGGTCATGAGCTGGTGATCCTCCGCCCGGTAATAGGCTTTGTTGGGCTGAAGCGCGATTTCAGGTGGCAGGGTGAAACCCTGCAAAGCGCGGGCCAGCTTCACCGGCTCCAGGGTCTTTTCCTGATTGGCGATCAGGCCATAGGTATGAGCCGAGGTATAACCGAACCAGGTGCGCGCCGTCGGAACCTTGCCGGTGCGCTTCTTGACCGTGTCGACGAAGGCCTCGACACCGGCCACTCCCGGCTGCTTCCAGTACCATTCGAAGACCCAGGTGCCGATACGTGCCTCCGGCGGCAAGGCCTCGAGGACCTCGAGCTCCTGCTGGGCGCCGGCCACATGAATCTGTTTGTCGATGCCGAACTGGACGATCTGCTTCAGCGAATTGACATTATCCTGTCCGGCATTCAGCACGATGATGGCGTCGGGATGAGCGGCCTGGGCCTGGATGAGATAGGCGGAGAAATCCGTGGTGCCGATCGGGCAGAGCGCTGTACCGGCAACCGCGCCGCCCACCGACTTCAACACCGTCTCCATGCCCGATTGCAGCGTGTGGCCAAAAGCGTAGTCCGCCGTGATGAAATACCAGTTCTTGCCGAATTTATTGGCCACGACCCCTCCCACCGCGTTGGTTTCCATCCTCGTGGTGTTGCAGACGCGGAAGGTGGTCCAGTGGCATTGCTTGCCGGTGACCGCATCCGTATGCCCACCGGAGACGATATGCAGCACGCCTTTTTCATTGGCCACTTGTCCTAAAGCCAACGCGATGGCGGAGTTGACGTCGCCAATCAGAAGATTGATCTGGCTGCCATCGATGAGCTTGCGTGCCTTCTGGACACCAGTTCCCACATCGTTCGCAGAGTCCTCGACGAGCAGTTCCACGGGGCGGCCGATGATCCCGCCCTTGGCGTTGATTTCGTCGACCGCGAGCTTGGCTCCCTCGATCTCATTCTTGGACAGCGCGGCATAAATGCCGGTGATCGGATCGACCATGCCGATCCGAACGGGGGTATCGCCAACGGCTTTGGAGATATAGGGGGCGGCAATTGGCAGGGCGCCGGCGGCCAAACCGGCCTTCAAGAGGGTCCGACGGCTTGGCTTCCAAAGATGAGATGTTGGCATGGCTTAGCTCCCAGGTTTGGCCGCCACCGACCCGAAACCATTCGAGCCCGTGCCCCTTGCGGCATTTTGTTGCGCCAATTGTGGCCTAGATCACAGGCCTGCGTAAAGTAGCTCAGCGGCCAAATCCAGTGCGGTGCCTAGCCTTGCAAAGCTCCACGAACATGTGCCCGATAGGCGGACGAGGCACGCGACCTCTGAGAACTCAAGCGAAGGTGAATCCAGACATGGCAACCATGAAAAGTCACGCGAAGGTGGTGGTGATCGGCGGCGGCGTGGTGGGCTGCAGTATCCTGTTCCATCTGGCCAAGATGGGCTGGAAGGACGTGGTGCTGCTGGAGCGATCCGAGCTCACCTCGGGATCCTCCTGGCACGCCGCCGGGGTCATCCACACCATCAATTCCGACCCGAATATCGCCCGCCTTCAGGAATACACCATCAAGCTCTACCAGGAGATCGAGACCCTCTCGGGCCAGTCCTGCGGCATCCATCGGCCGGGCGGCATTTATCTGGCCTCGACGCCCGAGCGCTTGGATTACCTGAAGCAGGAGCGCGCCAAGGCCCGCTATATGGGCCTGGACACCGAGTTCATTTCGCTGAAGGAGGCCCGCGACCTCAATCCCCTCATCGACCCCGAGAAATATCTGGGGGCCCTGTTCGAGCCGGTGGATGGCCATGTCGATCCCGCTGGCGTCACCCATGCCTATGCCAAATCGGCCCAGCATTACGGGGCCACGGTCTATCGCCAGACGCCAGTCGTCGAAACCAATCCGCGCGCCGGTGGCGGATGGGATGTGGTCACCTCCAACGGCACGATCCGGGCGGAGATCGTGATCAATGCCGCCGGCCTCTGGGCACGCGAGGTGGGACGGCTGGCGGGCCTCGAACTTCCCGTCCAGCCCATGGAGCATCACTACCTGATAACGGAAGCGATTCCCGAGATCGAGGCCCATGGCAAGGAGATCGCGGTCACCGTCGATTACGAAGGCAACGCCTATACAAGACAGGAGGGCAAGGGCGTGCTGCTGGGAACCTACGAGCCCCATTGCGTGCCCTGGTCGGTCGCCGGCACGCCGCTGAATTTCGGCCATGAACTGCTGCCGCCGGACCTGGATCGCTTCGCCGACCGATTGGAGGTCGCCTTCGAACGCATGCCCGCCTTGGGGCGCGCAGGGATCAAGAACGTCATCAACGGCCCCTTCACTTTCGGGCCCGACGGCAATCCGCTTATCGGGCCGGTGCCGGGCATGACGAATTATTGGGTTGCGGTCGGCGTCATGGCGGGTTTCTGCCAGGGCGGCGGCGTCGGGCGCTGTGTTGCCGAATGGATGATCGAGGGCGAGCCCAGCATCGATGTCTGGGGCATGGACGTGGCCCGCTTCGGCGAGCATGCCAGCTTCGACTATGGCACCAAGCGCGCCATGGAGAATTATGCGCGCCGCTTCCTCATCAGCTATCCCAACGAGGAACTGCCCGCCGCGCGGCCCTTGAAGACGACGTCGCTCTACGATCGCTTCAAGGCCAGAGGCGCACTGTTCGGCGTGAACTTCGGCCTGGAGCATGCGCTCTGGTTCGCCCCCAGCCAGGCGCAGGCTGTGGAGAGGCCCACCTTCCGCCGCTCGGATGCCTTCCCGCGGGTTGCCGAGGAGGTGCGTGCCGTGCGCGAACATGTCGGCGTCATCGAGATCGCGAATTATTCGAAACATGAGATCCATGGCCCCGGTGCCGCGGCCTATATGGATCGGCTTTTCACCAACCGGCTGCCGCGGGTGGGACGGCTGGTCCTCTCCCCGATCCTGACGCCCAAGGGCAAGCTCTATGGCGATCTCACCATCGGCCGCTTGGCGGAGGATCGCTTTTTCGTATTCGGCTCCGGTGCCGCCCAGAACATGCATCGGCGCTGGTTCGAGCGGCACCTGCCGGAGGACGGCGTCGTCTATCGCAACTGCACCGACCGGCTCCACGGGCTTTCCATCGCCGGCCCGAAATCGCGCGAGCTTCTGGCCCGTCTCTGCCGCGAGGATGTCTCGGGCGAGGCTTTGCGGTTTCTTGATTTTCGGCGCATGACGGTGGCCGGCGTGCCCTGCCTGCTAGCGCGTATCTCCTTCACTGGGGAACTCGGCTATGAAATCTACTGCGCCCCGCAATATCAGCTGGCCTTGTTCCAGGCGATCGAGCAGGCCGGGTCGGATCTGGGCTTGCGGCTCTTTGGCGGTCGGGCGCTGATGTCGCTGCGCCTGGAAAAGAACTGGGGGGTGTGGACCCTCGATTTCCGGCCCGATTTCACCGCCGCCGAATCCGGGCTCGATGCCTTCGTAAGATTCGACAAGCCCGCCGAGTTCATCGGCAAGGTCGCGGCCCTAGCCGAGAAAGCGCGGGGGCCGGAAAAGCGCCTGGTGGCCCTAGTGGTCGATGCCGATCAAGTCGACGTCTACCGCGACGAGCCGATCTTCCATGCGGGCGCTTGCGTCGGCTACGTCACCTCGGGCGGTTATGCCCACTATGTCAGGAAAAGCGTGGCCTTGGGCTACGTCCCGGCAGCGCTGGCTAAGCCGGACGCAGCCTTCGAGATCGAAATCCTGGGCGAGATGCGACCGGCGCGAATTCAGCACCAGCCGTTGTTCGATCCAAACGGCGGGCGGATGAAAAGCTAATCGGTACTCGGCTGCCCGTGATCAGGCTGGATTGCGAAGCGGGATCAGCATGGTCCAAAGCTGGGAAGACACCTCCGCCCCATGTTGATTCGAGGTCACCGTTTGGCCCTTCACGAACCCGCGGTCAGGCCGCGACTTCGACAGGCGCTTCTCGAGGATTTCCAAGTCCGCGCTCAGGCTGTCGCCCGGCAGCACCGGCCGCTGGAAACGAATCTCGTCGATCTGGATGCCAATCAGAGGCGTGGCGCCGAAAGGCCGAGCCTCGACCATCAGGCGCATGGTGATAACCAGGGTCTGCCAGCCGCTGGCCACCAGTTTGCCGAAGAAACCGGCCTTGGCTGCCTGCTCGTCCATATGCATCGGCTGCGGGTCGTAGCGCCCGGCAAATTCGACGATCGAGTCTCGCGTCAAGGTGAAGGACCCGCTGCGCGTGCGCTCGCCCACGACGATATCCTCGAAAAATCGGGGTTCCATCTTCCCTATATCGGCCATTTGCGAATCCTCAATTGTCTTCCAGCGCGATGGGCGCCAAATCGGCGAAGCGGTCGCCGGGCCCCGGATTCTCGGCATGCGTAGCGCCGCCCAAATGTCGCAGCACACCCCAGACCGCGTTCAGCCCGGTCTGAACCGCGCCCTCGGCCCAGCCGGCGGTCCAGGAGATATCGTCGCCGGCCAGGAACAGCCCGCGATGCTTGGCCGCGAATTTCCCCTGCATGAAATGACAGAACAGCCGACGCTGATAGCGATAGTGACCCGGCAGATTGCCCTTGAAGGCGCCCATAAAATGGGGGTCGGATTCCCAGGAGACCGTGATGGGCTGCGAGACGATATGGCGACGGATGTCGAGGCCCGGATAGATCTGGGCGAGCGAATGCAGCATGATCCGCACCCGCTCCTCGGCCGGCAGCGGCAGCCATTTAAGCGAATCGTCGTTCCAGGTATAGGAGAGGCAGATGACCCCCGGCTTGCCCTCGCCCTGATCCATCAGATAGGTGCCGCGGGTGACCCGGTCGGTCAGGGTCATGCTCATGACATGACGGCCCGTCGCCGGATCAATGTCGCGCCAGAAAGGGCGATCGACCAGCACGAAGGTTTTGGAGGCCTGCATGTAGTGGGTCTTTTCCATGGCCGTCCACATGGGCGCGGAAAACAGGCTCTCGGCGCAATCGATGCGGTTCGACAGCAGCCAGACCTGGGTGGTGGTAATGGTGGCGGGGTATTCGCGGGTTTCGCCGGAGCTGTCGGTGATGGCGATCCGCTGGGCGGCACCGCGCCGTATGGCCGTGACGCCCGAATGGGTGAACCCCTCGTTGAGCGAGGCCAGCGACGTGCCGCGGGGCCAATGCACCGGCTTTTCCGGCGCAAGCTGCCAGAGCCGGCGGGGCAGTTCCTGGCAGCCGCCGACGATGCTTTGCTGATTGTCGTCGGCCGCCATATAGACCACGCGCAGGATCTCCAGCATGGAACAGGGAAAATCCGTGTCCCAGCCGCCGGTGCCGAAACCGACCTGGCCGAAGATCTCGCGATCCTTGAACGAGCTGCGGAAGGGCGGCGAACCGGCGACGAAGCCATAGAAGGTGCGCTCGTCCCAGATCGGCACCAGGGGATTCCAGATGGCTTTGATGCGGGCCACGTCACGGGAGCCGATGGCCTTCTGCATGGCGGCGAAACTTGCTTCCCCCTCCAGCGCCTCGGACCACGCGCGCGCCACCCGCTGGAATTGCTCGGGCAGGTCTTCCATCTGGCGGGCATACCAGGATTGGTTCTTCAGCTCGATCACCGTGCTGGGCGTGGCCGGTGACAGGGGATTGGGGAAGGGCCGCGTCTCGAGCCCGACCAGCTTCACATAGTCGTAGAAACTGGTAGCCGAGGGGGGAAAGCGCATGGCGCCCAGTTCAGCGGTGCTGTCGGGATGGTCGACGAAGGGCTGTGAGCGCAGCCGGCCGCCGATCTGGGCGGATTCGTAGATGACCGGCTTGAGGCCGAGCTTCATCAATTCATAAGCGGCAACCAATCCTGCGATCCCGGCGCCGATCACCGCCACCTCGGTGCCGTGGCGCGTCACCGGCAATTGGCCGAGACCGGCCGGATGACGGATCCAATCGTCGTAAGCGAAGGGGAAATCCGGGCCGAACATGGTGACCGGCGGCGCCGAGTCCGCGCCGGGCTTCGTGGGTGAGGTCGGTACGGGGGCGGTCATGATCGTTGCCTTGGGCGTAACGGGAGACGGAGCGGGCCGCAAGATCGCGGCTGGCGCCTATCTTGCCTGTCCGACGTCAGGGATGTCACTATCGCCGGAAACGGCAACAGCAGGAGGCGAGCGGATGATCATTGAATATACCGTCGGCCTGAGGTTGGGACAGCGCTCCGAAGCTTTGACGATCGAGGCCGAGGATGCGCTCATCGCCGCCCTCAAGGTCAAGTGCCAAAGCCCGGAGGCGATGATCACCTATGTACGGAAGTCGAACCGCCGGGGCGATCGCCGCCACCCCCATCACGGCCTTGCGGGCGGCCCGACGAAATAGATTCCCTCGCCGCGGTTGGTCGCGGCCTGAAAATTGGCGACTGCGAAAGGAGAAGGCGGTCGGCACCTTCCGCCGCAGATCGCCGAAAACACCTTACCGTCGCCGAAATATCGTTGACGTCTTTTCCTGAGGCGATTGACTTCACGATAATTCGATGATACTGGAAATATAGAAATTACCTGCGAGGGATGCGGGCCATGAACTCGAAACGAGCGATTCCGGCCTTGGCGGCTCTGGCCCAGGAGACTCGGTTGGCCATTTTCCGCCTTCTGGTCGAACGCGGACCTGAGGGGCTCGCGGCCGGCGACATCGCCGAGAGGCTCGGTCTGCCGCCCTCCTCGCTTTCCTTCCATCTGGCCCAGCTCAGCCATGCCGGCATGATCCTGCAACAGCGGCAGAGCCGCTCGCTGATCTATTCGGTCGATTTTTCGGCGATGAACGCCTTGATGGGGTTCCTGACCGAGAACTGCTGCGCCAGCGGCGCGGCCGACTGCGCACCCGTCTGCAAGCCGGCCGCTTCCCCGAAACAGAACGTCAAAACAAGGAGGATCGCATGAAGCGTTTCCATGTGCATGTCACGGTCGAGGATCTCGACCAGTCGATCCGGTTCTATTCCACGCTGTTTGCCGTCGAGCCGACCGTCGTCAAATCCGACTACGCCAAATGGATGCTCGACGATCCGCGCGTGAATTTCGCCATCTCCCATCGAGGCAAGACCACCGGCGTCGATCATCTGGGATTGCAGGTCGACAGTCGGGAGGAATTGAAAGAGATCGGCGATCGGCTCGATGCCGCGGGTCGCGAGATGTTCGACCGAGGCGAAGCCCATTGCTGCTATGCGCGTTCCGACAAGGCCTGGGTTGCCGATCCGCAAGGCGTAAGTTGGGAAACCTTCTTTTCCTTCGGCCAGGAAACCCTCTACGGCGAGGGTATTGCACGGGCGGAAAGTGGCGAGGCCGTCTCGGCCTGCTGCAGCGATACCACTTGCGGCACAACGAAGGCCGTGGCCGAGGCCGCCGACGCCTGCTGTGCCGCATAGGGAGCAGGCAAATGTCGAACAAGGTCTACAACGTTCTCTTCCTCTGCACGGGCAACTCGACGCGCAGCGTCATCGCAGAAACCCTGCTAAACCGTTGGGGCAAGGGCCGGTTCCAGGCGTTCAGCGCCGGCAGCCACCCGGCCGGCAAGATCAACCCCTTCACGCTGGATCTGCTGACTCTCGTCAAACTCCCGACCGAAGGTCTGCGAAGCAAGAGTTGGGACGAATTTGCCGCCGCAGGCGCGCCGGCGATGGATTTTGTCTTCACTGTCTGCGATCAGGCCGCGGGAGAAGTCTGTCCGACCTGGCCGGGCCAACCCATCACCGCCCATTGGGGCTTTCCAGATCCCGCGGCCTTCGCCGGCCCGGATGTTGAAAAGCGCGCCTTCTTCGCCGATGTGTTTCGCCAGATCGAAACCCGGATCAAGATCTTCACGGCCCTGCCGCTCGAGAAGCTCGGTCGCCTCGCCATCCAGCACGAGGTGGACAGGCTCGGCGAACATCGCCTGCAGAAAGCGTGAGGTCGCCAATGGCGGCGGGGATCTGGCGGCGTCTGGCAGCCGAGGGTTTGGGTACGGCCCTTCTCGTCGCCGTCGTCATCGGCTCGGGCATCATGGCGGAACGACTTGCCGGGGGGAACGCGGCCGTCGCGCTGCTGGGCAACACCCTGGCGACAGGTGCGGTGCTCGTCGTACTGATCACGATCTTCGGACCCATTTCGGGTGCCCATTTCAACCCGGCCGTGACGCTTTATGTCACTCTCAGCCGCGAATTTCATCTGCGGGAACTGCCGGCCTATGTCGCGGTTCAGATTCTGGGCGGGCTCGCCGGCGCGCTGCTGGCGCATCTCATGTTCGAGCTTCCCCTCATTCAGATTTCGACCCATATGCGCAGCGGCTATGGCCAATGGGTCGGCGAGTTCGTCGCCACGCTCGCCCTTCTCGCCGCGATCGTGGGCAGCAAGCGAAACCCGGCCGCCACACCTTTTATGGTGGGCCTTGTCATCATGGCGGGCTACTGGTTCACCTCCTCCACCTCTTTCGCCAATCCGGCGGTCACCATCGCGCGATCGATCAGCGATACCTTCGCCGGCATCAGACCAATCGACGCGCCGGGATTTATCGTCACCCAACTGATCGCCACCGCGCTGGCGGTTCCCCTTCTCGCCTGGCTGTTGGGATCGGCCGCAAGCCGCCCGGCAAAGCAGCCCGACACTCCGACGATGGCGCCCTCGCCCATGAAGGAGCAGGCATGATGACCGCTGACGACGGGATTGCGGCAGGGCCGGACGATCTTCCCATCGCCATCATCGGCGCCGGGCCGATCGGCCTGGCGATGGCGGCCAATCTCGTGGGTTGCGGCAAGCCCTTCCTTGTTCTGGAAGCCGGCCCCGAAGCAGGTCATGCCATTCGCCAATGGCAGCATGTGCGCCTGTTCACCGAGTGGGAGAGCAATATCGACGAGGAGGCACAGCGGCTGCTTCTGAGCGCCGGTTGGCAGGTGCCGGCTGGCGGCACAATTCCGACAGGCGGGGAACTGCTCCGAGATTATCTGGTGCCCCTATCGTTGCTTCCGGCAATCCAACTGCATCTGAGATTTCGAAGTCGCGTTACCGCCGTCACGCGCCGCGGCCTCGACAAGGTCAAGACGGAGAAGCGCGGCGAGCGGCCATTTCTCCTCCAGGTCGAAACGGCGGACGGGGAGCATCTCATCGAAGCGCGCGCCGTCATCGATGCGAGCGGCACCTGGTTCGCCAACAATCCACTTCATTCGGCGGGCATCTGGACCGCCGCCGAGCTGGCGGCGGCCGGCCGCATGCGCTATGGCCTGCCTAACGTTCTGGGTTCGGAGTGCGAGCGTTACGCCGGTCGGACCACGGCGGTGGTCGGCAGTGGTTATTCCGCCATCAATGTCATTCTCGATCTCGCGGAACTTCGGTCAGCCGAGCCGAAAACCAAAATCAAATGGGTCGTGCGGCGCGACAGCGTCGATAGCGTCCTCCATGGCACCGGCCAGGATCTGTTGCTGGCGCAGGGTTGGCTGGGCCAGCGCCTGCGCGCCCTTGTCACGCGGGGCGATATCGAGGTGGTCACCTCATTCCGGGTCGCAAAAATCGAAGCGACGGCGGAGCATGTCGTCCTGACCGACGCAACAGACACCACCCTGATGGCCGATATGGTTGTTGCCGCGACCGGCTTTCGCCCCGATCTTT
>Ga0137360_10000297_pt1 | contig 28823 bp, 19 predicted proteins | sample Mad1_60_16metaG_FD_104924 | JGI IMG/M metagenome (GOLD analysis project Ga0137360, IMG submission 104924) | Vadose zone soil microbial communities from Angelo Coast Range Reserve, California, USA - Mad1_60_16 metaG | ecosystem: Environmental > Terrestrial > Soil > Vadose zone | place: USA... | reverse complement strand
GACGTAACTGCTGGCGCGGTGCCCGCAGCGTCTCCCCAGACATCAGCCCGCGCCTCAGCGCCTTCGTGTCGACTTCGATGAGGCGATCCAGAAGCGGGTTGTCTTTCAATGTTTCAGATGATCGGCGTTCGACGACCCACGAAATTTCAGCGTCGGGCAGGGCTCGGCGCATCGCCGCGAGCGCCGGCAGCGTGTGCACGATGTCGCCGATGCTGCCGAGTTTGACGATGAGAATGCGCATTAGTTGGTGGGCAGTGGACAGTGAGCAATGAGCAGTTCGCCCGATTTCTCTGCTCGAGGCTTACTGCTTACGCCAACTTTTCAATCATTTGAGACGATGAGTGATCTTTCGGGTCGCCCACGATCGCCACTCGTCCGCCGTAGGATCGTACCACATCACGCTCGGGAACCGAGTCTTCGGTATAGTCGGTGCCCTTCGCGTGAATATCCGGCTTAAGGGCAAGCAAAAGTTCGGTGACGGTGGGTTCTGAAAAAATCGTGACCAGGTCTACTGCCGCAAGCGACGAAATGATTTCAGCCCGCTGGTCCTGGGGCAATACTGGGCGGCCTTCCCCTTTCAATCGGCGGGCCTGTTCGTCAGAATTAATGCCGACTATCAACAGATCGCCGAGCGCTTTGGCCGCTTCCAGGTATCTGACGTGGCCGACGTGTAATACATCAAAGCAGCCGTTGGCAAAGATTATTCTCTTTCCAGAAAGCCTCTCCTTTTCGACAATTTTGACCAGCTCGCTTCTTTCGACGATTCGTGGCCAAGCCGGGGACGGATCGTGATTGAAGGTCATTCGCTTTCCACCTGGGTGATTAACGAAAACAGTTCATCCCTACTAACCGTCGCCGTGCTGCGCTTCATCACGACCAGACCGCCGGCGAAATTTGCCAGGCGAGCCGCGTCGGCAAACGAGGCCCCCGATGCCAAAGCTAACGCGTAAGTAGCGATCACGGTGTCGCCCGCTCCGGTAACGTCCAATGGTTGACGTGAACCAACAGCGTCAATATGCAGCGGCGCAGTTTCGGCTTCGAGTAAAGTCATGCCGTTCCCTCCGCGCGTGATCAGGAACGCTTTATAACCAAGACGCTGTCGCAACTGTTCGGCCGCCGATTCCAACGCGGCCTGATCGTTATGCGCTACGTTCAGAAGTTGCTCGACCTCATCCTCATTTGGCGTTGCCGAAGTAAAATCGGAAAAGCTGGAAAGCCGAAAGCGAGAATCAACCAGCACCGGAACCGCGGGCCCCAAAGCATTACGCACCAATTCGGCAATCTTCGGATCCGCTACGCCATAGTTATAATCAGAAATGACGACGGCGTCAGCGCCGGGTAGGGCTCTGGCAATATCGGCGCGCAGGACTTCCTGAAGTTCCGAACTGAAATCGGGTTCGCTGTCATAGTCAATGCGGATGACCTGTTGACGCGTCGAGTGGATCTGGCCGGCCAGGACGCGCACTTTGGTGATGGTGCGCCGTTCGCTGGTTACGGAAACGCCGTCGCAATTGACACCCGCCTCGAGAAGTTGGCGGTAAAGAATCTTACCCGGCTCATCACCCCCGAGTACTGACATCAACTCGACGTTCGCTCCCAGCGCTGCCAGATTCGCCGCGCAGTTGCCGGCGCCGCCGGGAGTCGTTTCAGTATGCTCATGCCGCAGAATAAAGACAGGCGCTTCGCGGGACACGCGGCTGATTTCGCCGTAGATAAATTGGTCGGCAATGATGTCACCGATTACGACAACGCGTTTCCCGGAGAAACTCCCAACGATCTTCGCCAGACTCATGCGATCACCTCTGCCCCGCGCCGCGCCATTAAAACTAACGCGCGCTCGAACACGTCTGTGGGTGTAATGGCAGTCATGCAACGGTGGTCGATCGGACAGTCACGCAGCATACACGGCGCGCATTCAGGAGTCCGCCGAATGATTTCAGCATTGGCCGACATTGGATAAGTAGTCAGCGGGTTGGTCGGACCAAAGATTGCCAGGGTCGGCGTGTCGAGCGCCGCGCCAATATGGGCGGGTCCGGTATCGTTGGTAATCAACACGTCGGCGATACTGATAATTGCCGTTGCTTCCGCGACAGTCGTCTTCCCAGTCAAAACAATTGGTTGGGAGCGAGCGTGCTTACCAACCTCTTTGGCAACATCCAATTCAGCCGGAGAGCCTATTAACGCCACAGTCGATCCAGACTCTGCCAAACGGTCGGCAAGTTCCGCAAAGCGTTCCGCCGGCCAGCGCTTCGCGCGACTGTTAATCGATCCCGGGCAGAGCACTGCCAGCGGCGCGCTCATGTTAGCGCCATGTTTCCGCAGAACCCCTAACGCCTTTTGCTTTCGAGTTGCCGAGACGCTCAAATCGAAACGGGGTTCGGTTGTCTCTGATCTGGTTTGCCCGGTCAGGATGCGTTCTAACTCTGCCACGATCGTCAAATAGTAAAAGCTCTCGTGTCTGTTGTTCCGCCAGGGCGGCGGGAGCAGGGGATCAGTCAACAGCAGGCCGCGTCTCTCCGTACCGTAACCGATTCGAGTGGGGACGCGAGCCATGAAAGCGATGGCGGCGGCTTCAAAAGCATTCTGAAACAAAAGTGCGAGATCGAATCTTCTTTTTCGCCACTCGCTTACTTGTCGCCAAATGTCAGCCAGCCCGGCGGTGCGATCGTAAACCAAGACCTCATCGACAAAATCGGCGTCGATAAAAATATCGGCAGTGCCCGGACGTGAAACCACTGTGATGTGCGCTTGCGGCAATACTCGTCGCAGCTCGCGCAAGGCGGGCACCGCGATCACGGCATCACCGACCCAGTTGGGGATGCGCACGACGACGCGTTGGATTTGCTCTGAATGTAAATTTCGCAATCTCTTGTTCGAGCTTCGCGCTCAGTGCGGGCAGGATGCCCGCGCTCCAAACCTTCAAATCAGACTCTTGAGCCCCTCTTCGATCCCAACTTGCGGCTCCCAATTCAATTCCCCGCGCACGCGCCTCAGGTCCGTGATGTAATTTAAAGGCACTGGTGTCGGCAAAGACTCGCCTCCGTCAAACACCGGATTGCACTGGATGATTTCGGCGACCTTGTCGATTATCTCGCGCAGCGAGAGAGCGTTCCCAGCACCACCCCCGAGATTATACAGACCGCGGGTCACGGAAGAATCGATGAACGCGCGACAGGCGCGCGAGAAATCATCCACGTGCAGAATGTCGCGCACCGGTTTACCCTCGAGCGGCAAGCGCAGGGGCCAGCCGCGCTTGACCGATTCGACGTAATGCGTGACAAAGCCGTTCTCATTTCCTTCCGACGAGCGCGCGTAGACAGTCGAGAGACGAAAAATACACGACCGAACATTTCTTTGCGCGGCATAGTATTCGACATATCTCTCGGCGATTAGCTTGGACCATTCCAGGGCAGAGTGGTTTTCGTAATCGGTGCTGCAGGTCTCCGGCACTTCATTGAATTCGTCCGCGTGAGATCCATAAACATCTTTGGTAGAGGCAAAGATGAACACCGAGTTCGGCTTCATCTGCCGCAACAGGTTGACCGTGCCCTCGATATTTGTGCGAAAGCAATTCTCGGCGTCGGCGGGATTCTTACTTAAATGGGCAGCCAGGTGTATGACGACTTCGTAGACCCCGGCGCGTGTCACGTCCAGCGCGCTGAGCACGTCCAACTCTGAGCGCCGCGAAAAATCTTCAGCCTTGAAGAAGCGGCGCACGTGCGCGCCTAGATATCCACTGCCGCCGGTGACTAAGACTCTCAAAGTATTTAGGTCAGAACCGCCTGCGGTAGCGGGCGGTTGAACTCTGCATTTCAACGCAGGTGTAGGTCGCGGATTCAGCCGCCCGCTACCGCAGGCGGTTCTGACTGAGATCGCTCAAGTTAACAACTTGCGCTACGAAATGCCTCGCGCCATCTCGTTAAGTCTGGTCAGAGATTCCACCTGGCCGATAGCGATCAGGATATCGCCATTTTCGATCGTCGCATTACCGGCCGGATTAAAAACGACCTGACCATCCCGACGCCGAATGCTGATTATCACTACATCCAATTCCGAGCGTATCGGAGTCGAGCGCAGCTCTTGTCCGACCAGGAACGACGTGGCGTCAACTTCAACCTGTTCAAATGCCAGGCCCAACTCGTTGGCGGTAATCGAATCCATGAACTCGCTGACCGCGGGTTTGGTCAGGGCAACCGCCATCCTGTGCCCGCCGATGATCGTCGGCGCAACTACGTGATTCGCGCCGGCGCGCAACAACTTTGCTTCGGCCTGCTCTTCGGCGGCGCGCGCCACGATTCTCAGATTGGGGTTCAAGTCGCGCGCCGTCAGCACGACGTAAACGTTGTCAGCATCATTGGGCAGACAGGCCGCCAGCCCGCGCGCATGTTCGACCCCGACATCGCGCAAACTTTCTTCCAGCGTTGCGTCGGCTACCAGCACGTTGACTTCGCGCTGGCTGAACTCAGCAGCGCGCTGCTGATCGCTTTCAATGACGACGAACGCTTCATTTGCCGCCATTAGATCGCGGATCAGGTGAGAGCCTACTCTGCCCGAACCACAGATAATGTAATGATCGCGCAGCTTGCTCATCTTTTTTGTCAGCCGTCGCTGGCCAAAAGTAGAAACCAATTCCCACTTGACCACAGATTGAACTATGGTCGAGACGGCCAACGCAACCCCGCCCGCACCGATTAGCATTACCGCGATCGCAAATAAACGGCCGCCGCCGCTGCGCGGAGTAACGTCGCCATAACCGACCGTAGTCAGTGTCTGCACCGTTGCATACAGAGAATCAGCCAGCGACCAGCCTTCGACGAGATGAAAGCCGATAGTGCCGAACACGATCGCCGCCGCCAGTGCCATGATGGCATAGCGAATCTTGAAGCCGCTTCTGGGCCGCGTTCGAGTGGCGTAAGGCATGGGTGGAGTCGGCACTCAAGGCTCTGTGTCAAAACTCAACTTGAGTGACAATCAAGCCTTGAGACTTAACGCAAAGTGCGCAAAGTTGTCCGCAAAGGTCGCAAAGAAAAGCTTCCCTTTGCGTACCTCCGCGGAAATCCTTTGCGCACTTTGCGTTTCAAAAGCACTTCCATCAAGCGTCAATTCCGAGTTTCGACTCAGCCTCGGAAAGTCCGGGCTATTTTCGATCAGTCGCTTCGCTGACCATCTGGCACAAGCGGCAACAGAATTTACTTTCGCTTCCAGCGAACGCCATCTTTGGTGTCTTCCAGGATGATGCCGCGCTCGGCCAGTTGGTCGCGAATCTCGTCGCCCCGATCAAAGTCGCGGCGGTGACGAGCTTCCTGACGCTCGTTAATCAGCTCTTGAATTTCCGTCTCGATAATTTGCGGTTGCGGATCGCCAAATACATTCAGCACACTGTCAAAGCGTTTGACCGCGGCGATGACTTCGCGCTGGTTGTCTGCGCGCAGATTCCTTCTCGCGAGCACCGTATTTACGTCGCGCGTCAGATCGTGGATCGCAGCGAGCGCGACCGAGGTATTGAGATCGTCATCCATGCCCGCTTCAAATTCCGCCAGCGCGCGCTCGGTCGCTGCCGCCAGAGTGTCTTCGCGTCCGGGTTCAGTCTTCGCTTCCGCAAGCCGTGCGCGAAAGTCTTGCAGGCTGGCAACTGTCTTCTCCGCGCCGCGCAGAGCGTCGAAAGTAAAGTTGAGCTGCTTGCGGCAGGGAACACTTAACAGAAAATAACGAACCGCTGCGGCGGAAAAACCCTGAGCGGCGAGATCGCGAAACGTGTAGTAGTTGCCTTTCGACTTGGACATCGTCTCGCCTTCGACTTTTAGATGTTCGAAGTGCAACCAGTAGCGGACAAACTGACGGCCGGTAGCGCCTTCACTTTGCGCGATTTCATTTTCGTGGTGCGGAAAAACCAGATCGATACCGCCGGCGTGCAGGTCGAACGTTTCGCCGAGGTATTTCATCGACATCGCCGAGCACTCAATGTGCCAGCCGGGCCGGCCGCGCCCGATGCCGGCGTCCCAGGCTGATTCTTCGGGATTGTTTGGCGCTTTCCAAAGAGCGAAATCGCGCACGTCTTCTTTCTCGTACTTGTCGGTATCGACGCGTTCGCTCGCCCCATCGACGTTGCCGGCAAGATTGATTTTCGAAAGTTTGCCATATTCAGGAAACGACTTGATCCGGTAATAGATCGAACCGTCCGATTGATAGGCGTGGCCGCGCTCTTCCAGTTTTTCGATCAGCGCAACCATCTCCGGAATGTGCTGCGTCGCTCGCGGGGCGACCTCCGGCCGTTCACAACCGAGCGCGTCAAAGTCTTCCCAGAATGCTTCGATGTACCGCGACGTGTAGTCGTCGATCGGCTTGCCGTTCTCCTGGGCTTTGGCAATTATGCGGTCGTCGACGTCGGTCAGGTTCATCACCTGCGTCACCCGCAGCCCTTTGAATTTGAGGTAGCGGCGCAAAACATCCGCGGCAATCGCGGAGCGGAAGTTTCCGATATGCCCATAATCCCAAACCGTCGGTCCACAGTAATAGAACTTTGCTTCGCCATCGACCATCGGGCGAAACTCTTCAAGCTTTCCAGAGAGAGTGTTGTGTATGCGGAACATTGGATGACGAGTCTAAGAAAGGAGTGAGGGCGAGTCAAACCGCGTAGCAGTAGCCCGATCGCGAGGGGGGGCGAGTGATCTGGTGCTGGTAAGATTCTCAAGGGCCCTTTACACCTGTTCCCAATGCGACCATAATTCGGTCGAACTGGAGAGTTTCACGATGGACATAACAGCGATCTCCGCGCAACTCGAAGCGTATGAAAACAAGTGGATTGCGATCGACGAATCCGAAGAAAAGATCGTTGGCGTCGGCGATGATGCCTTTGAAGCAACCGTGGACGCCGAGCGGGGCGGCTATCAAGATACAATCCTATTTAGAGTACCTTCATTCGATGCTGCCCTTATCCCACTGGCATGAGATTTCGTTACACGGAAATTCAGAGCCACCAAGATTCTCAGAAATCCTTTCGAAGACCGTATCTCATTGTTCGTCTGATCAATGGAGACAGACATAAGGATGTAATCTCCCTAGTCGATTCAGGCGCTGACGTCTGCTTGTTCCATTCTGATATTGGTCGCATGCTTGGGTTTGAAATCGAAGCGGCGCCAAAGTTGGCATTCCAGGGTGTATCCGGCACGAAAGAAGTTGCGTACCTCCATCGCGTCGATCTCGCAGTGAGAGGTTTGAAGGCGATAACGCTTGATGTTGGTTTCACGAATTCGATGGCGGTGGGCACGGGCCTGCTTGGTCAGCGCGGCTTCTTCGAGCAGTTTCGAATCAACTTTAATCTTGCACAGAAAGTCTTTGAGACCATTCCGGTTGATCGAGGATAGTAAGAATGGGCACTTGGGATGAGCGATAAACATGCCAACCGATAAGTACCGAAACTATATCAAGCATCTTACGTCAATAAGCGAGATGTATGAGACGGCGACCAAGAGAAGTGATGGCTGGGTCTATGACGCTGAGGCACATGGAATACTCGCGCGCGCCGAAAGTGCAATTAGAAAAATTTGCAGTAACCCCTCCCCGTATATGAAGCGGATGGCGAAAATACTAGACTCAACTGTCTCAGAGCATGTAAAGGCAGACCGACTTGTTGGAATTGTAAAAGCGTTAAAGGGCGACCTTGAGGACGGGTATCTAGAAACGTTCCCCGAACTGGTTAGGGGCGAAATGTTCGAGAACTTGATTGAAATGGCGAGACATTTACTGGAAGAAGGCTATAAGGACGCGGCAGCCGTGATCACGGGGAGTTCGCTAGAATCTCATCTGCACCAGTTATGTCCAAAACATGGAGTTCCCATCAATCACACTGTGCCCGATGGAACTATCAAACACAAGAAAGCCGAGCAGCTAAATCAGATACTACGCAAAGAAGGCATTTATACTTTATTTGATCAAAAGCAAATTACCGCGTGGCTCGATCTTAGGAATAATGCGGCGCACGGAAAGTATTCAGCTTATGACGAACAGTCGGTTGCCAGCTGATTGAATGGGTCGAGGACTTCATCTCAAAAAACCCTGCTTAGGAGTTCTTCTGCTCTGTCGTTGTATTCGTCCGTCCACGTGGTCATCCCTTTTCCCGGAAATGTTCGAAGCCCTCCGGCCGCAGATTCCAAACCCGATTCTTTTCCGCAACGCGGACTTTCCCCGGCTGATCAGTAACTTCGCCAATGCGAGAGATCTCTACACCGTCCACTCGTTTTGGCAGCCGCGTCACGTCATCGGGCCGGACAGTGAAAAGCAATTCGAAATCCTCGCCCCCATGCAGGGCCAGCATCAGCGGATCCAGCGCGCGCCGGCCGCAGAGCCTGATTACATTCCGGTCGATTGGCAAAGACGATGAATCAATCAAGGCGCCGGCGTTGCTCTCTTCACACAGATGGGCGAGGTCGGAAGACAAGCCATCGCTAATGTCGATCATGGCTGTGGCGAGTCGCTCTTCGCCTAAGATCATGCCCCAGCCGACGCGGGGTGACGGGCGCAGTTGACGTATTAGAAGACTCTCGATCGCTCTCACTTCGGCGGTGCCAGCTTCTTCGGGACTGACGCCCTCCCTGACGGTCGGGCTACTGCCCCGAGGCGACCCGGTCGCTACCGCTCCCGGTTCTGACTCCTGCTCCATGACGGTTGGGCTACTGCCCCGCGGTGACGCGTGGGGAAGGGAAGCGAGGCCTGATGCGCCCAATCGCGCTCCCATCTCGATCAACTTCAATCCTGCTGCTGCGCCGCCGAGGGTTCCCGTTACATAGATCTGATCGCCAGGATGAGCGCCTGAGCGTAAGACCGCCGAACCTGAGGCGACTTCGCCCAGCACGATCGAATCGATCACGACCCCTTCCTTTGCTTCTGAGATATCTCCGCCCGAAAGCGTTACTCCGTACTGATCCGCCAGCGCGAAATACCCGGCGAAGAATTCGTCCTTGAAATCGTTCCGCCATGTCACCGTTGGCATGGCGATCGACAGCAGCGACCAGAATGGGCGCCCGCCCATTGCCGCTATGTCCGAAAGAGAGACTGCGAGCGCTCTATGTCCCAGCATGGCGGCGGGCGCGGCGTCGCGGTAAAAATCGACATCTTCTATCAGCAGGTCAGTCGTGATGATCAGATCGCGATTGGGCCATTGGCTGACGACGGCAGCGTCGTCACCAATTCCAGTCACCAGTCGAGTCGAATGCTTTCGCGATCCTGCCTGATTGCGGAGTCGGCGAATGAAGTCGAATTCGTTCATCAGATCAGTTCGGAGAGACCGCGATCCACGAAGCCACACTAACCGACGCTAAGAGCGGCCCGATTTCGATTTGTTTCGTGGTTTCGTGGATAGCTTCTTACCGCCTCGGGACTAGCTCAACCATGACTTCGGCACCGGTCACAGATTGCGACGCATGGATTCGAGGCCCGCCTGGATAGTTTCAATCGACGTGGAAAACGAAAAGCGCACGTGGCCTTCACCCTGCGGGCCAAAGACCACTCCGGGCACCGTGGCCACCTGCGCTCGACTGAGCAGGATCTCAGCAGCTTCCCGACTGTCTTTGCTGATGCTGGAAACATCAGGGAAAGCATAAAAAGCGCCGGCGGGTAACGCGCAGGCCAGCCCGATCTCATTCAAACCTGCTAACAGCAAATCGCGCCGCTCACGATAAGCAACGCGCGACGTCGCCAGAAAATCTGACGGAGTGGTAAAGGCCGCCAAGGCGGCCCACTGTGTCGGGGTTGAAACTCCATTCGACGAATAAAGCGTCGACTTGGCCAGGCCAGTCATCCATGGCTCGGTCGCGACGGCATAACCAATGCGCCAGCCGGTCATTGCATATGATTTCGAAAACGTGAATGAAGTAATGGTCCGTTCGAACATCCCTTCTAGTGAAGCAATCGAAACATGCTCGCCATCATAGACGATGTCCTCATAAGCTTCGTCGGCGATCACGATCAAATCACGCTCGATGGCAAGACGCGCGACTGCGTCGGTTTCGGATCGAGTGCACACAACGCCCGAAGGGTTTACGGGCGTGTTGAAATAGATCGCGCGGGTCTCTGGGGTTGTATAGCGAATTAACGTTTCGCGAAATCCGTTGGCGCGAGCTTCGTCCATCGGCACAAGCACAAGGCGCCCCTGGCAGTGCGCCACGAGATCCTTGATCGGCGTCCAGTAGGGAGAAAAGATCAGCACGTCGTCACCCGGATTGACTACCGATTGAAAGGCGGCAAACAGTCCTTGCATCCCGCCGTTTACGATGAGCACGTTGCCTTCGTGAGCAGGAATGCGATTGCGATCGCGCAACTTGTCGGCAATTGCCTGGCGCAGTTCTGATATTCCGGACGACGGCGCATAGCGGGTCTTGTTCTCTCGCAAGGCGAAGCTGATTGCCTCTTTGATGTAGTCGGGAGTCGAGCGATAGGGTTCTCCGCCCTCAAACTGATGGACGCGCTGCCCTCGGTTTCGCAATTCCATAACGCGATTCCGAATTTGCACGATGTCGGAGAAGCCTACGTCGTCAAGGCGCGAGGCGAGACGAAAACCGGCGGCAGATGCTGGCACTTTTGGTGTGAACCTCCGAACGGATGCGGGTTATAACTGGATAACGCGCGATTATAGCTTGGGGATTTGGTTGCGTCCATCAGAGTTAAGGCGTGCCGGGCCGATTGTCTCTTCGGAGTTGGCAGGTCTGCCTTCCGAAGAGGAGTGACGTAATGCCCGGTAGGGAGTTTATAGCTCCAAAGCAAATTCAAGCCTGGAAGAGCTCCTTTAGAAGCGTAACGTCAGGCTCCCTCACCTGAGAACTCACGTTTAATCTCTAAGTTTAGCTTCAGCAACCTAAATGCAAGTGTTGACACCGAAATCTCCACACAGGTAACATGCGCCTCAGTTCGCGTGAGCGGTAAAAAGTCGGCCCGGCGACTACTTGGAATTTCTTCTCTCTCTCTTTTTTCGATTAGCATGAGCGCATCAGCCGCGGCAATCCCCGAAAAGCTGTTCTTCAAAATCGGCGAAGTGTGTGACATCGCCGGGGTGCAGGCTCACGTGCTGCGCTATTGGGAGACAGAGTTTCCGATGCTTCAGCCGCAAAAAAATCGCGCCGGCCAGCGCACGTATCGGCGCCGGGATGTCGAGATGGCCCTGCGAATCAAGGAGCTGTTGTACGACGAGCAATACACAATCGCGGGCGCGAAGAAGAAGCTGGCGGGTGAACAAAGGGGACCGGGTCGTGACAGTGGGCAACCACCGGCGCCTCGGCCGCCGGGTCGCAGCTTGCAACCACCACCTTCCCTGGCAGGACGATTCAGCCAGGCCGCCAGCTCTGACACCTCGCCAGCAGCGGGAGCGCATGAAGCTTCACGGCCGGCGCTGCGTGAGATTGCCAGACAACTTCGCGAAATACTTGATCTGCTGGATGAAGGCGACGCTGAGATCGCGGCACATCAGTCGGGGCAAAGCTGATCAAAGGTGCACTCCCCGCTTTGACTTCGGAAACTTTCCGTTCATACTGAAATCGCTGTGACGGGACGTGGCGCAGCCTGGTAGCGCGCACCCTTGGGGTGGGTGAGGCCCCGAGTTCGAATCTCGGCGTCCCGACCATTTTTATCAAGCATTTGCGGCTGCCAGCTTTGGCAGCCGTTCTTGCGTTGTGGCAAATTTGTGGCAGACGCCGTCGCGTAGGACGCGCACGGCTTCCACCGCAGCTCGTTTAGCCGGTCTGTGCCGTGAGTGTAACGGCGCGTGGTTTGTGGATCGGAGTGACCCATTAGCTCGGCGATAGTTGCCTCACTGCAACCCGCCTCTGCGAGCCTCGTGCCGAACGTGTGACGCAAATCATGCCAGTGCAGATCACGAATTCCCGCTAACCGACAGGCCGTTCCGAACGCTTTCTTGAGATCGGCGTAAGGCTTGTTTGTCTTCGGATTCATGAGCACGTAATCGGAGCGATTAGTGAGGGACCGAAGCTGAAGCAGCGTATCTCTAACGTCCGCGTTCATCGGCACACCGTAATCTTTCCCCGTTTTTGAATTTTGTCACATAGATCACATTAGGCTGGAAATCAACGTCAAAACTGTTGACCGTGGCGCGCCGCGTGGGGTAAGGTTGAAACATCCGGCAGTGCCGTCACAGGCGCCGCCGGTTTGACAGTTGAAACTCAAGCGATAAAGGCACACCCAGCGCGAGCTGGGGCCGCAAAGCCAACGGGGGTCAAACCGACTTGACCTGGCTGGGTTACCGAAATGAGGGAAAGATCTTTAGGACTTAGTCTCAGTTCCTGTATTTCTCTTCTTTCCCCTCAAAATCTGCAATCCATCTCCGTCTGGCTTCTCGACCAGCCTTGAAAGGCGCCGCCGTATTTGTTCCGCGGTGACTTTCTTACCCTCGCATGTTTGTCTGCGTTGGTGGTCTCAACGCAGACAGGTTCATCGCCCCGAACCACACACGACCTCACCTGAATACTCGGGCCGATGACCCGTGCGGAGAAGACAATGAAGAGAATGAATGGCAGAGCTATAGCGCTGATCTGTGTGGTGGTCCTCCTGGCCGTCACAGCAATGACGCTCAGTGGAAAAAAACAAAACGTACACGCGCGAGACAAAAATAATGTAACTGAGCCGGCAGAGCAGTTTGTGCCCGGCCGCGTCCTGGTCAAGTTTCATGACGACATCGTCCCCGCTCATGCGCGAAACATAATCGCCGCACTTGGCGCGCGCGACGCCAGCGAAATTCCCAACATCGGCGTACACATCCTCGACCTTCCTTATCAGGCAAACGAGAAAGCGTTTGTTAGCGCGTTTCGAGGACAAGCGGAGGTTGAGTTTGCGGAGTTGGATCGGATTGTGGCACCAGCAGATATCACGCCTAACGATCCGTATTATTCAGGCGAGTGGCACCTGGCCAAAATATCTGCCCCCACGGCATGGTCCACTTCAACGGGAGCAGGCTCGATAACCATTGCCATCATAGATACCGGCTGTGACCCAACTCATCCCGACTTGGCTTCCAAGTACGTTCCGGGCTGGAACTTCTACGATAACAACTCAAACACCGCTGACGTCTATGGACACGGCACGGCCGTAGCAGGTTCGGCCGCCGCGCTAAGCAACAATAGCGCCGGAGTGGCCTCGGTGGCGTGGGGCTGTTCGATAATGCCTCTCCGCGTTTCGGCCCTTGATGGGGGCGCGAGTTTTTCTGCAATCGCCAGCGCCATCACCTGGGCCGCCGACCACGGTGCTCGCGTCGCCAACGTCAGTTACATTGTCTCTGACAGCTCAACTGTGAGCTCTGCCGCCCAGTACCTGCAGAGTAAAGGCGGTGTACTTGTTGCTTCGGCCGGGAACTACACCACGTTCGACTCTACAGCGGACGATCCGTACATCCTCGTGGTTAGCGCCACCGATCAAAATGATGTGCTCGCAACATGGTCGAATACGGGGAACAATGTTGACCTGAGCGCACCGGGCGTTAACATCTCGACCACTACTAACAATGGAACCTATGGAGTTGGGTCGGGGACTTCTTTCTCCGCACCGGTAGTCGCCGGAGTCGCCGCCCTGGTACTCTCGGCTAATCCGAGCCTGACAGGCGCCCAGGTTCAGAACATTCTGAAACAGTCCGCCGACGATCTTGGTGCACCCGGTTGGGATCCGAGCTACGGAGCAGGACGAGTTAATGCTTCGCGTGCCGTATGTGCGGCAATGGGAGGGTCTTGCGGAACGCTCACTCCAACACCTACTCCGACCCCAACTCCAACTCCAACTCCAACTCCGACGCCAACTCTTACAGCAGATACAACTCCGCCTTCCGTCAGCATAACCGCGCCGTTGTCAGGCGTTAGAGTTACGCAGAACGTATCCGTCCTGGTGGCGGCGGCGGACAACGTGGCAGTGACGAAGGTTGAGCTCTATGTGGATGGCGTATTGACAGCTACTTCCACCGCAGCGCCTTTTACCACCAAATGGAACACGCGGAAGGCGGCTTCAGGCGCTCATACACTTCAATGCAAGGCGTACGATGCGGCGGGAAATGTGGGTGCCTCGGCCATCGTCACCGTTTACAAGTAATGCGAAGCGCACAGAGAAGAACCACAGTGCCCGCCTCGGAAAGCCGAGACGGGCGCTGTGGCAATGTGGCGCCGGAGAACCGGTGTCGGTTAGAGAAGCTCGCGGCTCGAAGCGCTCACCATTCCAGTTTGCGCCTATCGCCTGTTGAAGCTTCCGATCCAGGTAAGGGACTCCATTGACAGAGCCCCCTGCCCTAGATCGCGATAGGTAAATGCTGTCGGCTTATGGACAAGCAAAAGCCAAATTATTGTTGATGGCGTCGAAGGCGTTCTTGGCCATCTCCTGAGTGGCTTTCGCTTGCGTGTACCATGTGGTGCCGCCGGCGTTAGACTGGGTGTTCTCGTAAAGGAGCATCGCGAGAACAGTTGGACAGGGAGCAACAGTGGTAAATGCAGCGCTCACGTCGTAAAAGACGCCGCTGCAGGTCCCGACCCCTCCGCTGTCGACGATCTTGCAGATGTGCGTCAGATCGATATGGTCATTCCCAATGGGAGCTGGTGCTCCGATCTTATTCCCGCCCAATACTGGATCGCTGAAGTAAACATCAAGGGCAGTAGCTAACATTTGGGCTTTGAGCATTGCGTTCATGCTGGAGCCCGAAGCATTGGCGGCCTTGATGATGTTGTAGACGTAGGTGGCGACAAGGGCAGACGTAGCCGTCGAGCTGAGATCCTGGAAGGGATTGAACTGCCTCAGCCACGGGGTAAGAGGAGCGGTCCCAGTCTTCGGACCACTCGCTGTGATGATGCCCTGGCCATTCTTGTTTTGCCAGAAGCCCATCGTTAACCCGCCGCAATTGTTGCACTCGACGACGATAGTCTGGCTTCTTTGCGGTGACACGTTGCCGCAAGCATCTCGAGCGTGCCAGGTTACTGTCCGGCTGTAGGTACCACAGTTATCCTGCGTAGTTACATCCGAATCCTGAATGATCGTCGGGGTCGAGCAACCATCCGCGGCCGTCGGTGGTGTGAACACCGGCGTGGATGGGCAATAGATGGTGGCGTTGGCTCCGGGGTTGCCGATTGTCGGCGGCGTCGTGTCCACGATGGTGATTAACTGATCGCAACTAGCCGTGACGTTGTCGGCGCCAGTGACGGACCAGGTACGGGTGATCACTCCTGTCGCGCCGCAGGCCGGAGCGAACGAGTCTTTATAGGTGGCGGTGCAAGTCCCCGTTACTGTCGGGACGCCAGTTGCTGATGGATCAGTTGACTTACCGCATTCAACTGTTGCTGGTGGCGGGCAACTGATCGTGCAGCCCTGCGGAGACGGACTGGGCGTCGGCGTTGGTGACGATGCGGCGCAGTCTGTGTCTAGTACGTGGCTGCTGCAATCCTCACTGAATGTGTTAGCACGAAAGTGGACCGAGCTAGCTCCACTGGGCCCCGCCGCGTTGTACGTATTACCATTGCTGCAATCCGCGCTCGCGTCGCACTTGTAGCTGATCGGAGACGTGTTGCAGGCCGGGTTGGGCATCGTGAAGTCGGCGCTGTATACACCGGCGCTGACTTTGTTAAGTATGATGCAGAAGTTCGCGGTTCCAGAGTTTTGGATGAACGCCTTTATCGTGTCGCCAAAGCATTCGGTTACACCTGTGATCTTCATGTTGTAGCTGCCACCTTGGGCGACTTCCCAGTTATCGGGGCCGCCGGCCTCTGCCGCTGTGAAGGAGATGCAAGTTCCGTCATTCGCGGTTAGCAAGACGACGCCGGTACCGTTGCCAAGGGGGGCGGAATCCGTGAACGACGCCGACGCGCCTTGACCGGAAGAGCCACCTGACGCGGTCAGCGTAAACGAAACGCCTCCGTCATGATCCAGGATCACAAACTGCTTGTTGCTGATATTTCCCGACTCATCAGCCACGACTGCCGCTTGCCAGGGCGCATCAAAGTCGCTTTCAAAAATTGTCAGGGTGACGACTTCACCCACTTGCCAGCCTGATCCGCTTATGGAGACGGTATCTCCGGGGTGATAGTCAGACTTGTCTGTAGCCACCGATGCGTCTGTCGCCAGAAGCGCCGACGCCGATGGATGCCGTAGCAACACATCGCTAAAAGCTACCAACGCGATGGCGCAAAGTAACAATAGGAATACTCGAAATCGAGTATTTGAGGTTTGGGACTTCATAGATCTTGTCTCCTTTTGGTGCCGGTTTTTACCGGTTGGTTAACCCATTAACCACCGGACTAACCGGAGGGGGCATGGGACTGAAGTTATGCTGAACTTGCAGCCAGATAGCCATCCGAGTCGGGGCCGGATCCGGGGAAGGAAGGTTCAGCACACTATCTTTCAATGAACAATACTGTCAACGATGCGAGTATTCCGTTTCAACTTCAGTTGGGTTCTCCGTCACCTAATAAAAGCCCGACTAAAGTCGGTACTCTGAACACCGTTTATCAAAGTAGGACACGCTCAACGTCAAATACTCCCGGCCGCCGTTCTTTATTGAACGACTCAAACGCCGGGTTAGTTGTTCTTTCGACTGACGCCAACGCTACTCATGTGCCGTAAAGTCATTGCAAACCGTACCGCTAGAATCTAATCCGATAAGCCGCTTGAAGTCGCGCAGTTAAGGCGCTTGTCACTTCCTTGCGGCAAACCAGTCTGAATGTCTCAGCCCTATCAACTCTGGTCTCAGCCCTATCAACTCTGATAGCCGCGCTATCCCTTTGGATATTATGTTCTCCAACGCCTTTTCGTTTCTTGTCACGTATCACTTACAGCCGATCGTTTGCCCGCAGAGCTCAGAGAAAATGGTGATCTTGGATCACCACCGCGATTCCATGACGCCCATCATCTTGCAGCTCGTCTCGCAATATCTGACCGCGCATGACGGCAGTTGCGCCCCGGTCGTGACCATTCGAAAAATTAATCACTAAGTTCAGCTCGGCGTCGACTTTCATTTGTCTAGGTACACGCAGGTACAGCCCCTTTGAACTTATGTTATCGAGCAGACAATCAATTTCGAAAGCCTTGCCGGTGGCATCGGCACCCCATGCTCGCGTCGGAAACGGCTGGCTCAGGCGCGGCTTAACTCGCCGCTCACCCATTCCCGCCTGTCGCGCTTCCACGCCCAGCTCATCGCGCAGTAGTCGCAGTTCACCGCTCAGGGTAATCCGCGAGGGGTCGGATCCGGCAGCACTCTTCATTGGGGCACTCTTTCAGTTATTCGACGAAATACTGACTATGTTTTGTTCGGCGAGATATTAGTGATGTTGCGATGAAGTTGCAACGGGGCGTAATGCCTTTCTGCATGGCAGGATTCTGCCCTTTTGAGAAGGCCAGGTTTGGAGTGCGATAACCTGTTGCCGCTTTCAAAGGCCGCGACTTGACGCAATCGGCAGGGACGATCTCGTTCGCAGGACCGGCGACAATTCGCCGCTTAACGCGGCGGCGAGCCGGCGCACTCCAAATGGTTATTTCGGCATCTTGGCGATCTTGTGCGCGAAGGCATAAATCACTAATTCCAGACGATCGGACACGCCGAGCTTCGAGAAGATCGAGCTCAGGTGGTGGGTAACAGTGGTTTCACTGATGAAGAGGCGCTCAGCGATTTGTTTGTTCTTGAGTCCTTCAGCGATCAGAGCAATTACTCCTTGTTCTCTGTCGGTGAGGCCGGCGATTCTTGACGTATCCGGATCTAGATCTTCCGGCGTGGTCATTTCGTTTAGCAAGATGCTCATCATTGAACGATCAAGCCAAATCTCGCCCTGGTGAACTTTCTTAATCGCCTTCAAAAGCACCTCACCGGTATGTTCTTTCAAGACCAGACCGGCCGCCCCCAGTTTTGCCGCGCGTCGATGTGTTTCGATCTCTTTCACCCCGGTGACTATTAGCACCCGGGCGTCCTTCGCTGTTTCCCGTAGTTCCGGAAGAAAATCCAGGCCGTCTTCAGGGCCCAGATCAATTTCAAGTAGGATGAAGTTCGGTTTCTTACTTACGGCCAAAGCCAGAGCCTCGAACCGGTTGCTCGCTTTGCCGACGACCTTCATTCCGGGAACGCTCTCAATCAGCATACGCAGTCCGGTCCGCACCAACTGGTGATGGTCGACGATCAGAATTCGAATTTCGTCTTTCGAGGGAGTGTCCATTAACATTCACGTGTTAGAGGCGAACCGCGTGTTTTCGTGGTTCCATTGTCAGTTTGGATTGTTCGATTGTCAGTATTGACACACGCGGCACGGCCGAGCGCATTGCCCGTTTGATAATTGTAACTGGATGAAACGCGGCGTGGGCTTTGGCTCGACGAGGTCTTAGCGAGATCATCTTGATTTGGCATCAGCCCGAAGTGACCGGGGCTGGCACCCCTTTATGGGAATAGGTCAAATCGCAAATGCTAACAACAACTAAATGCTAACAAAAACGAATTGAGGACGCGGCCATAATGCAGCTTTTTCACTTTCCATGCAAGATGTTTGCGGGCCACGCCAAACCGTTTAATGATTGCCTTTCAAAGACTCCTCTTGCATCTAGTGTTCCTTTCGCGGCTGGCCTTGTTCACAGGATAGGCTCGCCACATCATCTGGAAACTGATTGAGAGTGAAAATCTTTGGGAACCTCGGAACCTTGAGGTAATCGGTGAGGTTCTGTCAGGGCGCATACGGCGCGGCGCGTGATTTGACGTGGTGAGACGCTTGGTGCCGCTCCGTCAAACTTACCGTTCTGGCTGGTCAGAAGAATCAAAGGGACATCGAACACGCTGGTAAAAACTAACTCAAGGTCGCTCCCGCTTCCGTTAAGAAAAGAGACTGTGCGCAGGTTACTGCGAATCTATTTCTCCGGTAGACTATGGACTTTGCGGGCAAGAGTCAGCATTAACGTGATGAGAAGCAAATCCAACTCTAAACCGGCGAAAAGCATTGGGGCTTGGCAGTATCCTGCCGGAGTACGGGATCGAAAAAGAGCAGAATCCTGCCGCTCAGAAAGGCATAGACAATACTTGCAACTTTTTTGCAATCGAATTAATATCGCACGCGAACTTGATAAGACAATAGGTAGCCTCGTGCCGCAAAGCTCCCCGACCTAGCGGCAAGTTCTAGAGCCAGGTGGTGATCGCACTGATCGACTCTGGTTTTGCTATTAAATAGTTCAAATGAAGGAGCTAGGAATGCCCCCCCTCCCAGAATTACAGCAGTCGTTTCTTCCTCGCGTCCCAGTCGGAAACGAAAGTAGAGTGGCGCGTTACGTTAGTGCCGTAGCCGTTACAACTCTGGCAACTGTTCTCACTTACTTCATGTGGGGCCCGCTGGGCTCAAAAATCTCTCCGCTGTTCCTCATTGGCGTACTATTTGTTGCGTGGTACGGAGGACTTCGGCCAGGACTGCTCTGCGCTACTTTGTCCGTCGCGGCATGCAATCTGGTTTTCGCTCAACCGGCGGGATCTCTGTCGCTGGGCGCCGATGATCTGCTGCGACTGTCAACGTTCATGATTGGCGCGGTCTTCGTCAGTTCACTGACGATGGCCAGGCGCAACGCCGAGGAAGTCGCGCTCGAAGCCGAAAAGCAACTTAATATCACCTTAAAGAGCATTGGTGACGCCGTGATCACAACGGACGCGAAGGGCCGCATTACCTTTATGAATTCGATCGCCCAATCGCTCACCGGTTGGCAACAACATGAAGCCAGCGGCCGCGAGATCGAAGACATCTTGCGTATCCTAGATCCGGAAAGAGGTTGTGAGGTTGAGACAGTTGCGACCCGCGTTCTCAGAGACAACGTAGTTCTGGGACTGGGCGACCCGGTGTACATGGTTGCGCGTGATGGAACCGAGATGCCGATCGATCAAATCGCCACTCCGGTGCGCGACAGCCGCGGTCAGATTAACGGCATAGTGCTGGTGTTGCGCAGCGTGCCGGATCCCAAACCCAAGGATCCTGCACGTCTCCTTACCGAAACGATCGGTCTTCTGGACGCGGTCGACGCGAGCATGTTTGCAGTAGATCGTCAGGGCCGCTGTGCTTTTGTCAGCAAGTCGGCGGCGCAACTGCTCGGTTATCAGGCGCATGAACTGGTGGGCAGAGAGATTGGCGAGCTTACGGATTCCAATAATTCAAACTGGTCATATGCAAACCAGGAATGGCCGGATCTGAATGCTGACGGCAGACAGGCTTTGCTGACTAATGAAACGATGCGCCGCCGCGATGGCACACCATTACCAGTTGAATCCTCTTACGCGTCGCTTATCGTAGGCGAGCAGGTGGTCGGCACAGTCATAACTATTATCGATTTGACTGAACGCCAGCGCGCCGAAGAAGCAATTACCAGGTTGGAGTCGATCGCCGACTCGATTGACGAAGCGATCATTACTCATACAGCTGATGGAGTCATCACGTCCTGGAACCGTGCGGCCGAGCGAATTTACGGCTACGTAGAAGAAGAAGTGTGCGGCCGTCATATCTCGATTATTCATCCGCCCGGGTATAAGCAAGAGTTGCAATCTCTATTCGCGCGCGTCTTGCAGCAGGGAAGGGTCGAACCTTTCGAGACCATCCGCATCCGCAAGGGTGGCGACCGGGTCTTCGTATCAATAACCGCGGTCAGGCTTAGCGATGGATCGGGTCCGGCTTGTCTGGCCCAGATTGTTTGCAACCTGACGGAACGTAAGAAAAGTGAAGAGGCCGCGGCGCGCGCGTCTTTCGCGCCACCGGTGGTTCAGGGCCGACGCCGAATAACTGAGGCCGCCGCGACCGGAACTAAAGCAAAAGTTGAGTCCATCCAGGGCCAGTTAGTGCCGCGTACAGCGCCGCGCACATCCGCGGTTCTCATGGGACGATCGGCGGTAATGCGGAAACTGCTAACGACCATCGATAGGGTTGCGCCCACTGATAACGCTGTTCTGATCACCGGCGCGACGGGGACTGGCAAGGAACTTGTGGCACGCGCTATTCACGCGAAGAGCTTGCGCGGCAATGGTCCGTTCATCGACCTCAACTGCTCGGCAATTCCCGAAACGCTAATCGAAGCTGAACTCTTCGGACATCAACGAGGCACCTTTACCGGCGCGCATGAGAACCGCCCGGGTCTTTTTGAAGCAGCTTCGGGGGGGACACTCTTCCTCGATGAAGTGGACGCGCTGCCATTAGCCGCACAGGCCAAGCTGCTGCGCGTCCTCCAGGAGAAAAGCATTCGCCGCGTAGGTGGGCGCACAAATATCGATGTTGACGTGCGCGTCATTTCAGCTACGAACTCGGAATTGAGCAAGGCCATCAGTGAAGGCGCCTTTCGCGCTGACCTGTTCTACCGGCTGCGGGTGTTTCCGATCCAGGTTCCCGATCTTTGCGATCGCGAGAACGACATTGAATTGCTGATCGACTATTTCCTGCAACGCGATGCGGATCAGAACGGGACCGCTCCCAGACAATTCGCACCGGACGCAATGGCGGCGCTCTTGGAGTACTCCTGGCCGGGCAATGTGCGCGAGTTGGAAAGCGCGGTCCAATACGCCCTGGCAATTAGCTCGCAGGAAATGCTTGGATTTGATGATCTGCCGTCCGAGTTTTCCGTGCGTACCCGGGAAACTTCCAACGACCCGAAGAAGGTCCGCGGCTCTTATGAAAACGACGGCGCTCCGCTGGCGGAAATCGAGAAGCGTCACATCCTCTCGGTGCTACAGCAGTTTGATGGAAATCAGGTGAGAGCCGCGGCAGCCCTGGGGATTGATCGCAGCAAACTCTACCGCCGCCTGCGACAATATGGCGTCAAGGCCGTGAAGTTTCTGCAGGAAGAGCAGGGTGACGGCATGCGACTGTTCTCGATCCCTAAAACCGAAATGAAAGATGCCGCCGGCGAAACGCCGTCAGCCCCACTACCGACAGCTCACATTCTCGGCAGCTAACCAAATAGGTTGCTGTATGCCATTGAGGAATATGCGCCGTCGTGAAGTTCAACCCTGGTTCAGCGTTTCTGGTGATGCAGCTAAAAAATATCTGAAGCCGTGCTCAGGTGCAGACACTGAGACAGCTCTGCATTAACGGACCAGTTTGCGATAAGGGCTCAATCAAAGATCGTAAGTTTCCTTTCGCGACGTGCGTGGATCGCTTTCCCAACCCGGCCTTGGCGGTCCCGCGATAAGGCAAATTCACGCGAGCCAATTCCCCGGGTAAACCCGCTCATGGTCGGAACTATGAGTGGGAAGATTTAAACCGCGCCCTGTGGACGTTTCGGATCCAGAGTGCGGATGTTGCAGAAGTTTTTGTCCCCTCAAACAGGCAGATTGCCTGTTTGGAAACTGTCTCAGGAGTTCTCTCAATGAGTATTCGGCCCCTCTCGACCTCTCTTCGTCGTTCGCTGTCCACCAAAGCCATTCGAAGATCTAAAGGCAAGCCGGCACGTTTGCTCGTGTTGCTGGGCTTGATGGCTTTGGCGATCACCGCTCTGGCGGCAACGGTCTCATCGTCATCTGTGCGACAGTTCATCTTCGGCGCCACTGCCGGCGGTTCCCGACCTCACCCGGCCCAGCCCAAAGCGGCGGCGACCGATCCGCTGTTGACCGCGGCAGCCACGACGTCAGGCAGCTCAACCATGACGATCGAGCGGCGTGGCCATACCGCCACCAGACTGCCCGATGGACGTGTGTTGATTGCCGGCGGCGAGAACACCAGCGGAACGCTGAATCAATGTGAGATCTACGATCCAGGCACGGGAAACTTTACGGTTGCGGGAAACATGAACTCGGCCCGGGCCGATCATACAGCGACGTTGCTGAGTGATGGCCGAGTGCTTGTCGCCGGAGGGCGCGATACCTCAGGCGCAGTCACCACCACAGAGATTTTCGATCCGGGCACAGGCACTTTCGCCGGTGGTCCAAACATGAGCGTCGCGCGTGCAGGTCACAGCGCGACGCTTTTTGCTGATGGGCGCGTGCTAATCATGGGGGGCGATGCGAACGGCAGCGCAGAGATCTTTGACAGCTCGGCGAATGCGTTTACGACAGTCGCGGCGACCATGGTTGCACCGCGCGCGCAGCATGGCGCCGCGCTGCTGAACGATGGAAGAGTCTTGATTGTGGGCGGAACTGCGCCTGACGGCAGCCCGGTTCAATCCGGCGAGATTCTGGACCTTGCGAATGCGAGTTTCACGGCAGTCGGCAACAACACGCAAGACCCGCACTTGCGCGCTACGCTGCGCGTCCTGCCTGACGGCAAAGTGCAGATCCTCGGCGGCACCGGCGATCACGAAGACATGGAGATCTACGATCCGGCCATCAATGGTTTCGGTGCGCATGCGCACGTCTTTCCGACGGGCGACAGTCATCCGGAACTTTTGCAGCAGATCATGGATGCGCCAACACGCGCGGCAATGTTTCGTCTCGGCGCGTCGAGTGCGCTGCTAAATCGCACCGGCCAAACCATCACCGAACTTTCCGGCTCGAACCAGGCCCTGGTCACCGGCGGTGTTGATTCGACCGGCGCGTTCTTGAATTCCGCGGCGACGTTCAATAGCTCCACGGCGACTGTCACAACTGACAAGCTGGACTATGCTCCAGGCACGCCTGTGATCGTTAGCGGTACTGGCTGGCAAGCGAATGAACGGGTCGTCGTCACGCTTCATGAAGACCCGCACATTGACACCGAAAATCCGCACACCTTCACGGCGCAAGCTGATGCAAATGGAAACTTCACGTTCCAGGAGTACGCCCCGGAAGATGCAGACGTTGGCGTAGCCTATATCGCCGCGGCCGTGGGACAAACATCGAGCTTAACTGCGCAGACAAGTTTTCATGACAGCGTCACTGTTACAGCAGCGACAGGGGGAACGAATATTTCTGCGGACAAGGCTGCGAATGCAGCATCGCCGCAATTTACGACGCTCACAGGCAGCATAGTAATTACGGAAGGGGCGACCACAGATTTTGCAGATACCGCAGGCGTGACCAAAACATTAATTCTTACTGCGCCGAACGGATGGAATTTTAACGCGGGAGTCGGAAGCGTATCCGCAGCAAGTGGGAAGGACATCATTGCGGGTGGTCAAAGTCCTCCGACCATTTCTGTTACAGCCCAAACCATTACTCTCAGCTTTCAGGTAAGCGGCACTGGCAAGACTGACACCTTAACTATTAGCGGCATACAAGTTCAAGCAACAGAAGGCGCCAATATACCTTCTAGCGGCAACATTCTCAGAACATCCGCCAATCCGGGAACCGCAACAATCGCCGGGATCGTAAATGATTCAACGAATTTCGGTCCCTTGTCGCAGCAGGCCGGGGTCGTCAGCAAGCTGGTCGTGACACTGCCGACTCAGACCTTTACCGACGCCTCCACCGCAGCAGCCAGTGGCAATTCAGGTTCAGTTACCGCGCAGGGGGCGGGAACGGCATTCAACATCTCGAAGATTACCGCAACCGATCAATTCTTTAACGTCACTGCTTACAGTGGTTCAAAGACAATCGGTTATAGCGGCCCGGGCACAAACTCAGGATTCGCAGCGCCTTCTTATACAACGGCGGTTAGTTTCACCAGTGGCGTTTCGACGACGACTCTTGCGACCACGCTACGTAAGGCAGAAACCACCACCATCACCGTCAGCGACGGCACAACATCCGGACCAGCCAGCTCGAGCCTCGTTGTTAACGCGGGTGCTTTGAGCGACTTCTCGATTACCAACACTAGCGGCGGCGCCATTGGCAATCAAACGGCTGGTACTGCCTTCGATGTCATGATTAGGGCCGTTGATACTGGCGGTAATGTCATCACTGTCTACAACGGCGGCAGCAATAAGGTAACTGTTGATTCGGTGCCCAGCGGCAACTTGTCCGCAGGCGGAGGAACGTCGGCAGCCTTTACTAACGGGGTCCTATCTCCACTTAGTATTACGTTCTCAACTTCAGGCACGTATCCCGGCCCTTTCGCAATCACCGCAGCCGGAGATACCGGCGGCAGCGGACACGGGATTAGCGACAGCAGCAACTCATTCACGGTTAACGCGCCTGCCTGCACGACGCCGTCAGTAACGACGCAGCCGGTCGCTGTCTCGACCACTTACGGCAGCGGAAACGCTACTTTTACCGCCGCAGCCAACGGCACACCTGCGCCCTCTGTGCAGTGGCAAGTCAGTGTCGGCGGCGGAGCTTTCACAAACCTTTCAAACAGTGCGCCATATAGCGGCGTGACGACGGGCACGCTTACGATTGCAAGTCCGACTGTTTCACTCAGCACGAACCAGTATCGCGCGGTATTCACCAACACCTGTGGCAGTATCAACTCCAACGCCGCGTCTTTAACAGTCAACAAGGCGTCGGTGACAGCATCGGTGACGGCCTCGAACAAGATTTACGATGGCAACACCACCGCCTCGATCTCTGGTTGCACGCTGAGCGGTGTGCTGGCCGGCGACTCTGGCAATGTCACCTGCGCGGCTGCAGGTCCTAATACCTTCGCGAACAAGAACGTGGGCACGAGCAAGACGGTGACGGCCACAAATATCAGTCTGGCCGGTACCGCATCGGGGAACTACCAGCTTAGCTCTGCCTCCGCCAACACGACTGCCAATATCACCGCGCGACCATTGACGGTCACAGGGGCGGCGAACAGCAAGACCTACGACGGGACGACTACCGCGGCGACGGCGCCGACAATCACTTCCGGCGTCTTGCAGGGAACGGACACGGCGAACTTCACCGAAACCTACGACACTAAGAACGTCGGCACTGGCAAGACGATGACTCCGGCCGGAACGGTTACCGACGGCAACAGCGGCAACAACTACAGCTATACGTTTACGCCGAGCACCAACGGCACGATCACCGCACGAGCACTCATCGTTACCGCGGCGACAAACACGAAGGGCTATGACGGCACGACCAGCGCCGCGGCGATACCCACCGTCACATCTGGAACGATCCAGACCGGCGACACTGCGAACTTCACCGAAACCTACGACACGAAGAATGTCGGATCGAGCAAGACTCTGACGCCATCCGGAACAGTCACCGATGGCAACAGCGGCAACAACTACAGCTATTCGTTCGCCAACAACAACACCGGTGTGATTAGCGCCAAGGCGATCACTGTGACAGCGGTGACCGACAGCAAAGGTTACGACGGGACGGCTACTTCATCGGGAACACCGACGATCTCGCCCGCCCTGGTCAGTGGCGACACCTCCGGGTTCACTCAGGCGTTTGCTAGTAAGAATGTCGGCGCTAACAAGACGATCACTCCGTCTGGTTTGGTCAACGACGGCAACAGCGGCAATAACTACGCAGTGACCTTCGCCTCGGTGAGCACCGGCACGATCACAACGCGAGCTATCACGGTAACCGCAGCGACTGATAGCAAGCCTTACGACGGGCTTACCAGTTCATCGGCGACGCCGACAGTCACCAGCGGCAGTCTCGCCTCAGGCGACACGGGCGGCTTTACCCAGGCTTTCGATACGAAGAACGTCGGGACCAACAAGACGTTGACACCGGCCGGGTCAGTCACCGATGGCAACAGCGGAAACAACTACGCCGTGACGTTCGTCAACAACAACACTGGTGTGATCACAGCAAAGGCCATCACCGTCACCGCAGTCACCGATACCAAGATCTATGACGGCACGGCGAGTTCCCTCGGCACGCCGACAGTCTCACCAGCGCTGGTCATTGGCGACACATCCGGCTTCACACAGACATTCGCTAATAAGAGTGTGGGAACCGGGAAGACCCTCACTCCATCAGGCTCGGTAAATGACGGCAACAGCGGCAATAACTACACCATCACGTTCGCCAACAACACCACCGGTGTGATTAATGCGCGGGCGATTACGATCGCGGCCCAAACGAATAACAAGGAATACGACGGCAATACCTCGTCGGCCGCGGCGCCCACGCTTACCTCAGGCACCCTGGCGAGCGGCGAGACAGTGACCTATACCGAAACCTATGACAACCGGAACGTGGGCACGACCAAGACGCTGACGCCCACGGCGTCGATTAAGGACGCCGGCCTGGTTGATGTGACGGCGAACTACAACATCACGCCAGTGGCCAATACCACCGGTGTGATCACGGCAAAGAACCTCACGACCGCTGGCGCCGTGGCCCAGAACAAAACCTTCGACAGCACCACGACGGCGACCGTGAGCTTCACCGGGGCAACGCTGGTGGGTATCGTGTCGCCCGACGTGGTGACAATCGATAGCTCTGCTTATGCGGCCAACTTTATTAACGCGGCTGTGGGTACTGGCAAGCCGGTGACCGTTACCGGCATTACGCTGGGCGAAGCCAATGCGGGGAACTACACAGTGTCGCAACCGACGGGTCTGACGGCAGACATTCTCGCGCCGCCGGCCATCTCGATTAATAACGTAACTCTCAACGAAGGCAACTCGGGCACGACGGCTTTCAACTTCACGGTCTCGCTGTCCACGACGGCCACCTCTACCGTGACGGTTGATTATGGCACCGCGAATAATACGGCCACCGCACCGAGCGATTACACGGCGATTGGCGCTACCACTCTGACCTTCACTGCAGGGCAAACCAGCAAACAAATCACCGCGCTGGTCAACGGCGATACAACCTACGAGGCAAACGAAACTTTCTTCGTCAACCTGAGCAACAACTCTGCGAATTCTACGATTGGGACGGCGCAGGGAACCGGCACGATTACAAACGACGACTCAGCGCCTTCGTTCTCGATCGACGATGTGTCGCACAGTGAAGGAAACAGCAGCACGACGTCATATGTTTTTACCGTCACCAAGACCGGCAGCACTGCCTTAAGCTCGGCGGTAGATTTCACTACTCAAGATGGCACTGCCACGACCGCCGATACCGATTACACGGGTAACTCAGGCAGTTTGACCTTCGCGACCGGCGATACGGCCAAGACCATCACCGTCCTGGTCAATGGCGACACTCACGTGGAGCCGGACGAGAACTTCAGCGTTCATCTGTCCAGCGCCGTCACCGCCACGATTACGGATGCCGACGGCACAGGGACAATCGTCAACGACGACAATTCGGGTGCATACACCTGGGTCGGACCGGTGGGGAATACGCTCTGGGCCAACCCCCTGAACTGGTCACCGACGCGCCTGGTGCCCATGCCCGGCGATACGCTGATCTTTGACGGTGGCGTAACATCTGCGCCGACGGCCACCAGCATCCCGACGCAAACGATCAAGGCCCTGCATTTCCAGAATGGCGTCAGCGCGACCTTCAATGCCGACACGATCGTTCCGGGCGCCAAGACTTTGACGATATCCGGCGCGGGCGGTGATTTGCTCGTGGAAGGCGGAGGCATCTCGAGCACTCTGACAATCGCAGGCGCCACTGTGCTCACCACTTCGGTGGCCACGGGTGCGACCGCCTCTATCTCTGGCACCGTCGTTGTCCAGGATGCCGCGCACCGTCTGATCGGCGATGCGGCGGGTCAGATGACTTTCCAGACTGGATCGATCTTTACCACCAGCACCGGATTTAACGGCAATGCTTTCGGCGACGGCAGCGCGGGCAATGGCGCGGCGGGCTCGATTATCTTTGCCAGCGGCTCTGCATATTTCCACAATGCGGGCGACGGTCCGTTTGGCGTCGCGCCGAATCCGGCCGTGGCGGTCTTCCAACCGGGAAGTCTGGCGACGTTTTTGACCGCGAACGGCTTTGAAGCGAGCGGCCGAACCTATGCCGACCTCGCTATCGGCAAGGTTGATCCGGGTGGTGTAGCGGTGAACGCGAATGCCACGACCGGCACCGGCGACTTCCAGTTCGACAACCTTTCAGTTAACAGCTCGATCGCCGGGACCTCTTCATTGCAGTATCT
>Ga0137360_10000296_pt1 | contig 28840 bp, 28 predicted proteins | sample Mad1_60_16metaG_FD_104924 | JGI IMG/M metagenome (GOLD analysis project Ga0137360, IMG submission 104924) | Vadose zone soil microbial communities from Angelo Coast Range Reserve, California, USA - Mad1_60_16 metaG | ecosystem: Environmental > Terrestrial > Soil > Vadose zone | place: USA... | reverse complement strand
CACTTGCTCGCCAGGCGGCTCACAGAAGTTCGCAAATCGGGTGCACTTCCCTACCTGCGACCTGACGGAAAATCTCAGGTAACTATTGAGTATCGCGATGGGCGTCCGTTTCGAGTTGAGGCGGTGGTGATTTCATCGCAGCACGGTCCGGATGTCGGAAATGAGCAGTTGCGTGCTGAGATTCAGGACCAAGTGATCAAGCACACTGTCTCCGATGAGCTGCTTGATAAGGATACGAAGTATCACATCAACCCTACCGGAAGATTTGTGACCGGCGGTCCACAGGGCGACGCAGGAGTGACCGGAAGAAAGATTATTGTTGACACCTACGGCGGCTACGCTCCGCATGGCGGCGGGGCTTTTTCCGGCAAGGATCCGACGAAGGTGGATCGTTCGGCTGCATACATGGCGCGATACGTGGCCAAAAATATTGTTGCGGCCGGCCTGGCGGACCGCTGCCAGGTGCAACTTGCCTATGCGATTGGCGTAGCCGATCCCGTATCGGTGAATGTTGAGACTGCCGGAACCGGTCGCATTTCGGAAAACGCGCTTGCGAAGCTGGTGCGTGATCACTTTGAACTGACGCCGCGCGGAATCATAGAGTCGCTGGACTTGCGCCGGCCGATCTACAGAGCAACTGCCGCCTACGGCCACTTCGGCCGCGACGGTTTTAGTTGGGAAAAAACTGACAAAGCCGAAGCGCTTCGTACCGCGGCTGGTATCTAGACGGCGATTTACAATTCTTAAAAAGGACAACGCAATAATGAGTGCAACACGTTCTGTCGAGTTTGACGTGAAAGACATTGGCCTTGCCAAGCAGGGCAAGCAACGAATTGAGTGGGCCGAACGAGAGATGCCGGTGCTGCGTTTGATTCGCGAGCGCTTCGGCGACGAAAAGCCGCTCAAAGGCGTGAGGCTGGTTGCCTGCGCGCATATTACTACTGAGACTGCGAACCTCGCGCGTGCCTTGCAAGCCGGCGGTGCGGAAGCAGTCTTGATTGCCTCGAATCCCCTTTCAACTCAGGATGATGTTGCGGCATCTCTTGTTTCGGACTGGGGCATTCCGGTTTACGCAATCAAGGGCGAGTCGACGGAAACCTACAATCGTCACGTGCGCACGGCGCTCGACTTTCATCCAGAAATTATTATTGACGACGGTTCGGACGTGGTAGCTACGATGCTGAAGGAGCGCGGTGATCAGGTTAAGGAATTGATCGGATCGACTGAGGAAACAACAACCGGCATCCAGCGGCTTAATGCTATGCAAGCAGCCGGCGTCTTAACCTTTCCAACGATTGCAGTGAACAACGCGCAGACAAAACACTTCTTTGACAACCGCTACGGCACCGGACAATCGACGCTCGATGGCATCATTCGCGCGACCAACATTCTGCTGGCCGGCAGAAATCTGGTGGTGATTGGTTACGGCTGGTGCGGTAAAGGTGTCGCGCTGCGGGCCCGCGGCATGGGCTCCAATGTCATCGTCACCGAAGTCGACGCCATTAAAGCAGTGGAAGCGGTGATGGATGGATTTCGCGTAATGCCAATCGCCGAGGCTGCGTCGCTGGGAGACATATTCGTCACAGTCACCGGCAATCGTCACGTGATTGATCGCGAGCACTTTGCAAAGATGAAAGATGGCGCGATTGTTTGTAACAGTGGACACTTTGATCTTGAACTCAATCTGGTGGCATTGCGTGAATTGTCAGCAGAAGCAAGCAGCGTCCGACCTTTCGTTGAGGAGTATAAGCTCAAGTCAAATGGTCATCGGGTGATGGTCCTTGGTGAAGGCCGGTTGATCAATCTCGCTGCTGCCGAAGGCCATCCGGCAAGCGTGATGGATATGAGTTTCGCAAATCAGGCCTTGTCGGTTGAATACCTCGTCAAGAAAAAAGGCGAACTCAGCCCCGGCGTGCATCTGCTGCCACCGGAAGTGGACACGGAAATCGCCAGCCTAAAGCTGAAGGCGCTCGGTCTTTCGATCGACACGCTTACAGCCGAGCAACTCGAATACATTTCCAGTTGGGAAACCGGCACCTAACAGAACGATAGCACCCTTTCAAGCAGTTCAGCGTCCAAGCTTTAGCTTGCGGCGTTTCCAAAACGCAAACTAAAGTTTGGACTCTGAACTGTTTGATTCTACGTGCGGATGCGAGAAAGAAAGTAGGTCCCCGCCGCCGCGAATATGACGGGTGGGGACCAGGCGGCAACCTCCGGCGGCAATAAACCATGGTTTCCAAGTTGCTGGAAACCACCACCCATGGCCCAGTAGGCAACACTCACTGCAACGGCTACCACCAGCGCCACGATTGCTCCCCTTCTACCAAACGCTAACGCCAACGGCATTCCAATAAACGCCATCACGATCACGCTAAAGGGATTGACGTACTTGCGTTGCAGCGCCAGCGCCAACGCGGATATGTCGCTGCCTCGTTGTTTGGCGGCGCGCAGATAGCCGGCTAACGCAATCACGCTGAGCTGCGACGGCTTGTCAACCGTCGGCCTGAAAACGGCCGGCGGCTCGACTTGATCAAGTTGAGCATCGGCAGTCGTTTGATGTTCTACGGTCATACCGCGCAGGCTGACAGTCTCGGCTTCTTTGATCAGCAGTTGGTTGTCGCTGGTCCATACTCCCGTCTTTCCGATTGTGACGCGATTCAGGTGCACTCCTTCGTCGTCGAGTTGATAGATGCTCGGATCGTGCAACACCCCTCCCTGATCATCGAATTCGTAGGAATACAAGCGCTTGCTTTCCACTGACGCCAGCCACTGCCGGCCACTGCCGGTTATGGCGCGCGGCTGGCCACCGCGAATGCGCGCACGCAAGGCCTCCTGCTTTACGTTAGCCGGCGGCATCAAATGTTCCTGGACCAGCCAAGCGCCCGCGGCCGTGGCAATAGCAAACAGCAAGCCGGGAAGCATCAGGCGATATACGCTCTGTCCCGATGCCCACCAGGCAACGGCTTCACTGCGGCGGGCCAATAGCGCATAAGTGATCAAGACTGTAATCAACATCGTTGCGGGAAATAGTTCCACAGCGACCAGCGGCAAGAGGTACAACAAATACTTGCCGACAACGCCAGCCGGCACGTGGTTGGTGCTGATAAAGCGCCACAGCTCAAAGAGGGTGAAGATAAGAAAAATAAAAACCAAGGCAACAAACGCGACTACAAAGGTAACTGTTAAGGTGCGGAAGAGACTGGTATCAAGCAGGCTGGGAAATCCAGAGCGGCCCGCGCCAATGGTGTGTTCAGCAAACGTTGCAGACTGTGCCACTTCCTCCCGGCGCGCGCTCTGCGGGAATTTATTCTTCAAGTTGATTGCTGGAAGTCGGTTGAATACGAGCAGGAGCAAACTGAAGAGAAGAATTAACGCAGATGCCAGCCATTCACCAAAAACAACGTGCCCGGCATTGTTTCTCGCTGTCGATTCGCCCAGCAGCGTCATCAGGTAGTAAACCACGACCACTGAAATCGTCAACAAAACGCCGGCGCCGCGACCGCCACGTCTTACACGCAGGCCGATGAGACCGCCGAAGAATGCAAAGAGAAGCGGCGAAACTGAAAGCGCCAGGCGGCGATGCAAAGTTCTTTCCCCTTCTCTTCTTTCGTCCGCGGAAGCTGAATGCATCTGTCGTTGCAGATCTGCCCAGTTCATCTCTTCGGTTTGAACTTCTTTTTCACTTAGCGTCTCCAACAACGCAGCGCGACCGGTGTTAAGCGCCAGCCGCAACTGATCGAGCCGTTCAACTACGTACGAGCGTTCCGTGCTATCCGGCCGCGGCAGCTTCAAGGCAACCGCATCGCTTAAAACCAATTCTGATTTTTCAGCAGAAGAATCTATTCGCCCTTGTCGGGCCGTCACAATCCGCGTGGAGCCGTCGGGCTGTTGTGCGTAAATGAAAACGCGTCCCCACGTGCCCTGGGCTTTGTCGCCGTCTCGAACGTAGATGACATAGCCTGGCAGTTCCGTATTGAAAGTGCGCGGGTCAACCGGCGACTCGAGTTTCTTGAGTGCTCCCTGAATAGCAACGCGGCGCAGGTCGCGGGCAGCTTCGGGCGCTTCCTTCAGGTGTAGGAATGTCGTACCGACGGTCGCGACTGCGCCGATAAGGAGTGCGGGCCAGAGTAATGTCCAGGTACCAACACCTGCCGCGCGGATCGCGACGATCTCGCTGTCACTACCCATGCGCGAAAGGCCGATAACGATTCCCGCCAGAACTGCAACCGGCAAGGTGAGGACCAGGACGTTTGGAAGTAGCGCCGCGGCAATCTCGGCGGCGAGATCAACTGGTAAGTCCGCGTAAACCGCCAGCTCCGAAAACCTTCCTGCTTGCTGTGTGAAAAGGATTGCCGTCAGTAACACCGCGGAAAGCAACACGTAAGGTATTGCTTCCAGGACAATGTATTTGGGAATTAACCTTCTGGCACTGATCACGACGGTACTTAACACTCAAGAAGCGATTGGTGATTGAAAAGTTGAACGCAGACGCGGCTGCCTTTCAAGCACGCGTCCAATAAGCTGGTGTGTGAGTTCAGCAAACTCGCGCTGGACCACGTCCGGAACCTCATGTGATGCTTGAACAAAAACTTGCGGGGCAAGCTTCTGCGTTGCGCGTAATTGCGTATGCAGTTTTCTTGAGACCGCGCTTCCCTGGCCCTGACTGCAGCGCCGGCAGCGCAAGACGAGATCTAAGGTTAGGAAGATACCGCTGGTGTCGTTGAATTCCTGATGACACTCGCCGCAACGGCGAATATCGGGAAGATATCCCTGAAGCTTCAATAGCCAAATCTCGAAATAGCGGAGAACCAGTTGCAAGTCCGACGGCGCCTGAGAGATTGCTTCCAAACAAGCTTTCACCATGCGGAATAGGTTGTCATTGGCTTCGTGCGGTGGTGAAAATTCAATCACCAAATCGCCCATGTAGGCGAGGCCGGTGAGCGTTTCAGCCTGGCTGGAAAGATCAAAATGTGATTTTACGATCTCTGCCTGGCGCAGCGAGACGAGTTCCTGATTTTCTTTTTCGTAATAGGTGAGCCTGGTCAAGGTAAACGGCTCAAGGGCCGCGCCAAATCTGCTTTTGAGTTTTCGGCAACCTTTGGCGACGCCGCGAACCACGCCGGCGGCGTGCGTCAAAACAACAACGACCTTATCTGCTTCGCCGAAGTTATAAGTCCGCAGCACCAGTGCCTCAGTCTCAATAATCGACATTCGTTCCCTTACTGCTTAGGCACTAGAAAGGCAGGAAATAAAGTATCCAACTCAACACCAGGCCGATAGCCATGAATTCAACGAATACTTTAAGTCCATAAGTAAGACGAGCCCTCGGCGTATCCTTCGCCACTGTGCCGAACACGACGGCCGCCATCACCGCGAATGCTGTCATAACCAGGAAGTGTCTCACTCCTTCCTCCCCGCCGAGATATCAAAGGCGTCCAGCATCGCAAGATAATTCAACAAGCCCGCCACCAGTAGAAATGTGTTTCCATATTCGTAGGTCGCGCGCGCAGCATGAGCTGGATCGTCAGCAAAGCCGACGCCGAAAACCCAGGAGATAATATAAAGAATGCCGGAACCCAGATTCGCAATCATTGGCGGCAGTTGTAGTAACGCAGACAAGCCCTGTTCGTTTCCGCCAACAGTAAATAAATGCCCACCCATCCAAAGGCCGCCGAGGAAACTAAGCCAAACAGCGCCTCCCAAAAGCAACCCGCGCACCCATCGCCCTTGCAGCAAATGACCGAGACCCGGCACCAGCCAGGCAGCCAGTCCCATAAACCAGGCGCGCGCCGGAGCACTTTCCCTGCTATGAAGTTGTTCAATATCAGCCCTGCTCAAATTCGACCTCCAAAAGATCTTGATTAGTTTTGAAACTCCCCGGACGAAGCACTAGTTAAAGTTTCAGTTCAACTACAATTGATTTGCCGACGGTCAATCTTCACTGCTGTTAACTTACGACTTTAACCATCGGCGCGCCGACCCCTAACAATGCACATTAACTGGAGCTAATACAAAAGGAACGCCTCACGTAGTTTCTTAAACTCGGTTAACTCCGGTTTCCAGCTCGCTTGAAGTTCACCGATCGTACCTCGCTGTTCGATTGCTTCACGGATTCTTGTCGTGCCGGCAATCACGTCGAAAGGGTTTCGGTCGTAAACGTATTCGTACGGCGGCTCTTTCCAGCGAAACTGTTCCGGATATAAATCACGCGCGACCTTAATCATGGTAAGACCTGTCAGCACCGATTCAAAGTTGTCCCGATCCGTCACGTGAAGCTGCACGCCGCCGCAACTTATGCCGGCATATTTTTGAAACGTGGGACGAAAGATGCAACTACGAAAATAAACGCCCGGCAAATTCCCGTCGTTAAGCTGCCTCGCAAATTGTTCAGCAACGATGTACGGCGCGCCGACCAGTTCAAACGGTCGCGTCGTTCCCCTGCCCTCGGAAACCTGTGTGCCCTCGAAGTGCACCGTGCCGGGAAAGACGGTCGCAGTCTCGATCGTTGGCATGTTCGGCGAGGGCATCACCCATGGAGCGTCTGTTTCATCATGCCAACAGTTGCGGTCCCATCCATCCATCGTTAGCACTTCAAGCTCGCAATTGATCTTGAAGTGGTCGTTGAACATGCTCGCTAACTCCCCCAGCGTCATGCCGTGACGGGTGGGAATTGAGTACTGGCCGACAAACGACTCGTGTCCTTTTTCCAGCACGTTTCCGGCTATATCGCGGCCATTGATGGGGTTCGGGCGGTCGCAAACGATCATTTTCTTTCCAAGCTTGCGAGCCGCTTCCATGCAATTGGCCATTGTGTAGGCGAATGTATAAATGCGGCAACCAACGTCCTGCATGTCAAAAATCAGCACGTCGAGATCGCGAAGCATGCTTTCCGTGGGCTCGCGCGTTTCGCTGTACAGAGAATAAATAGGCAGCCCCGTTTCGCGATCAGTGGCATGACCGGTCTCGATCATGTTGTCCTGCACATCGCCGCGTATTCCGTGCTGCGGACCAAACAGCGCGCGCAAATCTGCCGACTGATGTTCTTTCAAAAGGTCGGCAACATGATGCAACTGATGATTAACTGATGCCTGGTTGCAAACTAGCCCGAGGCGAGCACCTTGAATGCGATGGCCTTGATCTTCAAGTAGTTTCTCAACTCCCAACCTGATGTGTTTGCGAGCCATTGAATCGTGGATAAATGATCTTCTGCTAAAAGTTAAAGTAAAACATCAGCATCAGCCGCACAGCACAGCGCCACCGTTTACGTTCAGAATCTCGCCGGTTATGTGCCGGGCCCACTCGCTGCACAGAAAGGCGACCGGGCCGGCGATGTCTTCGGGCGTCGCAATGGCTCCAATCGGAATCGTTGCCATTATCGATTTGCGCTGATCGTTGTCACCGAGAGCATGTTCTGTCATCTCGGTAGCAACCCAACCTGGCGCCACAGCGTTAACATTGATTCCCCATTCGGCCAACTCACTTGCCAGCGATTTAGTAAAAGCGATTAGTCCACCTTTTGACGCGGCATAGTTTGAGTAATTGGCCTCTCCTCGTTGGCCCGCGGTTGAGGTGAGAATAACGATCTTGCCGGACCTCTGCTTTTTAAGAATAGAACAGCAGCACGACATACGGTCCAGACGCCCTTAAGGTTTATCTCGAGGCTTCTGTCCCACAACCCTTCCGACAGATGCTCGACCGCCGCGCCTTCCCAGATGCCTGCATTGCAAACAATGATGTCCACACGCTTAAAGTGTTCGATGGTTGCGTCAACCAGGCGTTCGGCTTCCTCCACCTTTGCGACGTCTGCTTTAAACGAGAGCCCTTCCCTGCCCGCGGCATTTACTGCGGCGACCGCAGCAGCGGCGGCAGCTGCGTCGTGCGCATAATTGATGACAACATTCGCGCCGAGCTTCGCAAGCAAGTGAACAGTAGCGCGGCCGATTCCTCTCGAACCGCCAGTAACAATCGCCACGCGTCCGTTAAGTGATAGTTCTTGAAGATCCATCTGAGCTCAGCCTGGTGTCGCAACCAGCGAACCGGCGTTCCCTGAACGGTTGGCCGCGCAAGCCTTCACAAACTCACTGAATAGCTTTTGGGAAAGTGCATCTTTTTGCCAACCCAACTCAGGATGCCATTGCACGCCGAGGGCAAAGCGATTCGGCCTGGTATCTTCGACTGCTTCAATCAGACCATCAGAAGCCCAAGCTGTCGCCTTCAAGTTGTCACCTACATTTTCAATCGCCTGATGATGATGGCTATTAACCACAGCGCTCTCAGCTTGCGCCAGCGCGGCGAGCCTACTTGTGTTAGCTAAGGTAATCGTGTGCGAAGGACGATCGCGTGGCGCGCCTTGTTCGTGCTTGATCGAGTTGGACAGTTGCGTCGCAATGTCCTGAATCAGCGTGCCGCCGCGAAACACATTCAGGATTTGCATGCCAAAGCAGATCGCAAACAGCGGCACCTTACGGCGGTCGAGCTCTTGGAGGACAAGCAGATCTGTTTCATCTTTTAGCGGCACGACGCTTCCCAATTGCGGATGCGGTTGGGCTCCATAACGCAATGGATCTACATCGGAGTCGCTACCGGGCAGAAGGACACCATCGAGCGAGTAGATCATCGCGGCTATGTATTCCGGCTCCGGAATTAGACTGAGGTGCACTGGTGCGCCGCCCGCCGCTTCGACCGCTTCGCTGTAATAGCGGGACAGGTAAAACCGATCGGTACTCAACTCGAGCCGCATGGTTATGCCAATGCGCGGGCGTTGCTGATCTGACTGTGGTTTGTTAGTCATGCCTGAAACCATCATAGCCTAAAACTGTGAAAGGATCTTACTGCGAGCCTTCGCAGTTAGCTGCTTGCTTGACTTGCGTTCGAACGACTTCCTATAGTGACCTTTGCCAAAAATGTCATCACAACAACCCCACATTCGCAGCACTACGGTGCTGCTGGTTCGCAAAGATGGGCGAGTTGCGCTCGCCGGTGACGGCCAGGTAACGCTGGGCGAAACCATCATGAAAAGCAGCGCAAAGAAAGTGCGCCGGCTATATAACGACAGCATATTGGCAGGCTTTGCCGGGTCAACTGCCGACGCGTTTGCGCTGCTGACGCGATTCGAAAGCAAGCTTGAGCAATATCACGGAAATCTGGAGCGCGCGTCTATCGAACTCAGCAAGGAGTGGCGTACGGACAAGGCGCTTCGCCATCTGGAAGCGTTGCTGGTTGTCGCTGACGGCAAAAGCTCTTTTCTGCTGTCGGGAAATGGTGACGTGATTGCGCCTGACGACGGCGTGCTGGCGATCGGCTCCGGAGGTTCCTATGCGCTGGCAGCGGCACGTGCGCTGGCAAAGCACACTGAGCTTTCGGCGCGCGAAATCGCCGTCGAAGCGCTCGCTATCGCCGGCGAAATCTGTATCTATTCAAATCAAAATATAGTCGTTGAGGAATTGTAAAAGACGGTTCGCGGCATTGCCCGGCGTTAGTTAGTAATAAGTAATAATAATTCGCAATAATGGTAAAGCAATAATGGTTATTTATCTTGAAGGCGAAGTTGACGAAGAAGTTCTGCTCGATGAGATGACGCCGCGTCAGATTGTTGCCGAGCTGGACAAACACGTGGTGGGCCAGCGCAACGCCAAGCGCGCGGTCGCGATCGCATTGAGGAATCGCATCCGGCGTCAAAAGTTACCACCGGAAATGGCAGTGGATGTGATGCCCAAGAACATGATCATGATCGGTTCGACGGGAGTCGGCAAAACAGAAATTGCCCGCCGGCTCGCGCGTATGTCCAACTCCCCTTTTCTCAAAGTCGAGGCTTCGAAATTCACCGAAGTCGGCTATGTCGGTCGTGATGTCGAAAGCATGATCCGCGATCTGACCGAAATCGCCGTTGACATGATTCGTCAGGAAAAGATTGATGAAGTTGCGGAAAAAGCCGAGCTGAATGTCGAAGAGCAACTTCTTGATCTGTTACTACCGCCGCCGCGCGCCTCGTCCAGTCTTTACGATTTTGATTCAAGTAGTACCGGCGAAGAATCATCGAATCCGGACTTAAAAGATTCTGCGCGCGACGAACAGTTTCAACGGACGCGCGAAAAACTACGGGCACAACTGCGCGAAGGTAAACTGGACAACCGGCTGGTCGAAGTTGAAATACGCGAGAAGAATTTTCCGGTTATTGAACTCGCTGGACCACAAGGCGTGGAAGAGCTGGGCATCAACATGAAAGACATGCTGGGCAATCTTTTTCAGGGTCGCACCAAGAACCGGAAAATGACAGTCGACGAGGCGATCGAGCACCTGATGGCGGAAGAGGAAGAGCGTTTAATAGATATGGACCAGGTGGCGCGCGCGGCGATCGAACGCGTAGAACAGTCGGGCATAATCTTTCTCGACGAGATCGACAAGATTGCCGGACGCGAATCAGGCCATGGGCCCGACGTTTCGCGCGAAGGCGTGCAGCGGGACATCTTGCCAATCGTCGAAGGCACGACCGTTAATTCGCGCTACGGCATGGTCAGGACGGACCACATCCTATTCATAGCGGCCGGCGCCTTTCACGTTTCCAAGCCGGCGGATCTCATTCCCGAATTGCAGGGCCGCTTTCCCATTCGCGTCGAACTGGAATCGTTGACAGTCGAGGACTTCAAACGGATCCTCACCGAACCGAAAAATGCTTTGATCAAACAGTATCAGGCGATGATGGCTACCGAAGAAGTAAACATAGATTTTACCGACGATGCGATCGCTTCGATTGCAAACTTTGCCGCGCGAGTCAATGAAAACACAGAAAACATTGGCGCGCGTCGTTTGCAGACAATTATGGAGAAACTGCTGGAAGAAATAAGTTTTGAAGGACCAGACCTCGAGCCAAAAGACCAGCGAATCGACGCCGCTTATGTTGATGCGATGCTCGCCGAAACCGTTAAGGACCAGGACCTCAGCCGCTACATTCTGTGAAAACCATTTCCCGTATTCAAATCACAGTATTGGTCGCGCTTTTGGTGAGCTTCGGCGTCGCCTGCGGTAAACGCCGGCCACCATTGCCGCCAACCGAGCGCGTGCAACAGCGAACTGAATCGCTATCGGGAATCCAGCGCGGCAACCAGGTGATCCTGAGTTGGCCGGCGCCACGACGTAATGCGCCGGACCCAAGTGTGCAAAGCATTCGCCGCATAGATGTGTACCGGCTGGCTGAGAAACCGCGCGCGCCGCTGGCGTTAACCGAAGAAGAATTCGGTGCCAGATCAACGTTGATTGGTTCAGTCACTTACGACGAGATCAAGAACGCGGGCGACACACTCACCTACACGGACAATCTTGAACTTGCCGGCGAACCCGCGCGCCTTCGTTACGCCGTCCGCTATGTTAATGCAGCGGGCCAGCGCGCCGCGTTTTCAAACTTTCTTTTGTTGGAGCCCGCGGTGCGCGTCGCCAACCCCCCTATACTAATCGTCACTGGAAAAGAAATTAGCGAGGACGCCATAACTGTTTCCTGGCAACCGCCGACAGCGAATATTGATGGTTCGACACCCGTGAATCTCCTCGGATACAACGTCTATCGCGTGGCGGAATCGGAAAGTGAAGTTAGCCCGGCGCCGATAAACACGGCGCTGGTTGCCGGTACTCGATACATTGATCAAAATTTCAAGTTTGGCGAAACATATCGCTACATCGTGCGCTCAGTTTCGCTTGGCACCGAAGGCGGGCAGGTCGAGAGTCTGAATTCCAACCCAATAACTGTTTCGCCGAAGGATGTGTTTGCGCCTTCTGCTCCCACTTCAATAACCGTGGCCGCAGCGCCCGGCCGGCTTTCGATATTCTTCCCAGCGAATCCCGAAGCCGACGTCGCCGGATACTACATCTACCGCTCGACCGATCCAGACTTGCCGAAGAATCAATGGACAAAACTCAATGGCGCGCTGCTTACACGGACAACCTACCAGGATGAGAAGGTCGAATCAGGAAAACGTTATTACTACTATCTGATTGCGGTTGACGAAGCGGGCAATGTCAGTGCGGAGTCGGAGGTGGTGTCCGAAATAGTGCCGTAATTCTGGGAGCGCGCGCGTCTCGTCCCCATTGAGCACGAAGTGCGAACAGCTTATGCGTATCTGTCGCTTTACAAAATCTGAGACGTCAGTTGCGCAATTTGGAATGTTTGATGGTGATACCCTTCTGGGGTCCGACGCTGAAAACATCGAATCGGTTCCGCATGCGCGTACAGATCGAGCAATTGCTGTTTCCGAAGTCAAACTGCTGTCGCCGGTTACGCCTTCAAAAATCGTTTGCGTTGGCCGTAACTATCGCGAGCATGCGGCTGAGATGGGAAACAAGATGCCAGACGAACCGCTGCTCTTTCTCAAAGCGCCTTCCGCGGTTATTGGAAATGGTGACTCTATAGTTTTGCCAATTGCGTCGCAGCAAGTGGAGCATGAAGGTGAGCTGGGCGTGGTTATCGGCAAGCAAGCGCACAAGTTGTCAGCCGATGAAGATCCGCTTAATTATGTTTTGGGTTACACCTGCGTAAACGATGTTACCGCGCGCGACTTACAACGCAAGGACGTACAGTTTACGCGGGCGAAATCATTCGACACGTTTTGTCCGGTTGGGCCGGTTATCGAAACCGATTTAGATCCTTTGAATCTGGTGGTCAAGACTCGCGTTAACGGTATAGAGAAACAAAGCGGGCGCACGACCGACATGGCGTTTTCAGTTCCCTTTCTCCTCCGCTACATCGCGAATATCATGACGTTGTTTCCCGGAGATTTGATTGTGACTGGAACGCCTGCGGGTGTTTCACCGTTGAAGCCGGGCGATGCGGTCGAAGTAGAAATAGATGGAATCGGCATTTTGCAGAACAGTGTCTGCTGAGCCGCGGTACCCAAGTCGGCAGCCCGTTATGGTTCGCGGCTGAGCGATGGTTCCTGTACTCTTTAAGCATTCATGCAACGGAGGTTCTTATGAAGTTCTTTCTTGATACTGCAAACCTTGATGAGATTCGCGAAGCTGCGGCGTTTGGCATTGCTGACGGAGTGACCACGAATCCAACCCTGATTTCCAAAGAAGGCGACGTCGATTTCAAGGAACACATCGGCGCCATCTGCAAAATCGTTAGCGGCCCCGTATCCGCGGAGTGCACCAGCGAAGAGACGGAAGGCATGCTGCAACAAGGTCGCGAGTACGCGAAGATTGCGCCTAACGTTGTGATCAAATGCCCACTGACGCGCGCCGGTCTGAAAGCAACCAAACAATTGTCGAGCGAAGGCATTAAGGTGAACGTGACGCTTTGCTTCTCGGCGGCGCAGGCGATCATGGCTGCCAAGGCCGGCGCTTCGTTCATCAGTCCCTTTCTCGGCCGGCTCGACGACATTGGTGAGAATGGTCTGGTGCTGCTTCAGGACATCATCGATATTTACAAAAATTACGCATGGAAAACCGAAGTGCTTGCCGCCAGTATTCGCCACCCGATTCATGTGATTGAAGCGGCGCGCATGGGCGCTGATATTGCAACCATGCCCTTCAAGGTCATCGACCAGCTGTTCAATCATCCATTGACTGACAAAGGACAGGCGCAATTTCTCGCTGACTGGCACAAGAGCGGAAGAAAGTAGATTTCAAAGTCTCTGATTGAGGTTCAGACATTCAAATTCGACGGTGAACCGCATCGCACCTGGCGCGCTGGGGTCGTTCGTCAGGAAGGGCCGTTGCTGGTTCTCGATGGAAAGTTTGATGCCGACATCGAACACGATCTACTTGGAACCATCGTCAGCGGCACGCAGAGTCTTGAGTACTACTGGCTCGATCGTTGGTACAATGTCTTTCGCTTTTCACGGCCGAACGGCGAGCTGAGGAACTATTACTGCAACGTCAATGTGCCGCCAAGTTTTGATGGAAAGATTCTGAGCTACGTGGACTTGGACCTGGACATTCTGGTCGCGCCCGATTTTTCTTTTCAAATACTCGACGCGCAAGACTTCGAACGCAACGCGGAAGTTTATGGCTACGACGATGAAATTCGCGCCAATGCACAACGCGCGCTGGATGAATTGGTTGCTATGATCGACAAACGCTCTTTTCCGTTTAATGACGCAGCAGTAGCATAGGCTTTAGCCTGTGTCTTTTGCCGGGGAAGCACAGACTAAAGTCTATGCTACTTTCACCAATCCAAAACATGACTTCCAAACAACAGCCCAAACAATCCAAATCCAAACTCGAGCTCCTAAAAGAGCGCTCGCTCAAGGCTGAAGCCGGCGGCGGCGCCGCGCGCGTGGAGAAGCAGCACGCGGCAAACAAGCTGACCGCGCGCGAACGCATCGAGTTCCTGCTGGATGAAGGAACGTTTGAAGAATTCGATAAGCTGGTGGTCCATCGCTCGAGGGATTTTGGCATGGAGGAACAGCTCTATCCCGGCGATGGCGTAGTTACCGGTCACGGTCTGATCGATGGTCGCAAGGTTTTCGTTTTCGCGCAGGACTTCACTGTCTTTGGCGGTTCTCTTTCTGAAACTCACGCGGAAAAAATTTGCAAAGTGATGGATCTTGCGATGAAAGTCGGCGCTCCTATCGTCGGACTGAATGATTCCGGCGGCGCGCGCATTCAGGAAGGCGTCGTCAGTCTCGGCGGTTATGCTGATATTTTTCTGCGCAACACGCTGGCCAGCGGCGTGGTGCCGCAGATCAGTTGCATCCTTGGACCATGCGCCGGCGGTGCGGTTTACAGTCCGGCAATCACCGACTTTAACATCATGGTCAAGGACACGTCGTACATGTTCATCACGGGACCCGACGTTATCAAGACGGTGACACACCAGGACGTAACGAAGGAAGAGCTTGGCGGTGCGATGACTCACAATCGCATCTCCGGCGTTGCCCATTTCGCCGCCGACTCAGACGAGCACGCATTGCAAATGGTGCGCGAGCTGCTGTCGTTTGTTCCCTCAAACAATCTTGACGACGCGCCACGAGTGGTGCCGACCGATTCGCCCGACAGAACTGAAGAGAAACTCAACACCATCGTTCCGGAAGCTTCGAATCAACCCTATGACATACGCGAAGTGATTACGGCAGTGGTTGACGACGGTTACTTCTTCGAAGTGCAGCAGCATCACGCGGCGAATATTTGTGTTGGCTTTGCGCGACTCGACGGGCGGCCCGTGGGAATCGTTGCCAATCAACCGGCATTTCTTGCGGGCGTCCTGGACATTGATGCTTCAGTAAAAGGCGCGCGCTTCGTCCGCTTTTGCGATTGTTTCAATGTGCCGTTGATAGTCTTCGAAGACGTGCCCGGTTTTCTGCCGGGCGTTTCGCAGGAGCACGGCGGCATCATTCGCCATGGCGCGAAGTTGCTATATGCGTTTGCCGAAGCGACAGTGCCGAAGCTGACGGTGATAACTCGAAAGGCGTATGGCGGCGCCTATTGCGTGATGGCGTCAAAGCATATTCGCACCGACGTCAACTTCGCCTGGCCCTCGGCGGAAATCGCGGTGATGGGCCCGGAAGGCGCGGTTGGTGTTTTGTATCGCAGAGAGATTAATGAAGCGAAGGACAAAGAGGCCGCGCGACGCGCACGAATTATTGAGCTTGAAGATAAGTTTGCGAATCCTTACGTTGCCGCTGAGCGTGGCTTTGTTGATGAGGTAATCGAACCTGCATTGACCAGGCCGAAACTCATTCGCGCACTCTCACTGCTCGAGAACAAGCGCGACACGAACCCACCAAAGAAACACGGCAACATCCCGCTGTAAATTCCTTTTGCTGATTGTTTACATTGACGCCGATTCAGTATCTAGCTCCTGGGCGTCTTTCCCCCAGGATGCGATAGTCCTTCGCCTTGATGGCTTCTACAACTTTGCCGCGCTCAACATAAAGGGACACACGCGAATAATTGTTCAACGCCAGTCCAATATTAAAAATGATGCCGCAGATAATGAACACCAGCACAAACTTCTGCCAACGCTTTTTCTTCAGAAACTCATTCCAACAATAGAAGCTATATAACATGGCAATTGGAAGTGTCAGGTAAAAGGTATGAGAATGCGGCTGCTTGAAGGAGAAAAGAAAGCTCACATACAGCAGGACCACCGTCGCCAGCGTAAAATACTTCATCGCCTTCCAGTCCTTGGCCGAATGCTTTTTCTTGAACCATAAAACAAGCATGGCTATGGGTTGAAGTATCCCAACCACGGTAAGGAAGATGATAAACGGAATCAACCAGGGGTTCTCGCTCATGAACAGCAACCGTCTTGTGGTGTTGCCCCCGATGAAACGGGGCAGCTCAAAACTTGCGAAAGACAAGAAACGTCCCAGCACACCTTCCACAATGTTCAAATTCTTTACGAGGTTAGTGTAATTAAACTGCACTGCCTCGTTCGTGTTTCCGATCGCCCCGACCAATCCATAGTTAACAAAAGTTGGAATAAGAAAACTGCCCGTAAGTAGTGCGCCGCAGGCAAAGTACATCACCGCTCTTAACCCATTCCACCCTGAATTCTTAAATTGAAAATAAAAGGACAGCAGAATGTATGGAAGAAGAACCACCCATGACAGGTGAAATTGCATGATCCAGAAGAGGGCCAACCCCATCGCGAAGTTTGCCCATTTCAAAGGAATGAGACCACGAGTCAGGAAGGGATAAGTTTCAATTGCACAAACAAAGAATAGAATAGCGGCGGGCAGCACGTAAGAGGGGTTAAAAACATGCGTGGAAATGCCAAGCGTCCATGGTGCGGTGAGTAACCAGACCCAGACAAACCACTTTGGGATTTCCGGCAGGCGTTTACTGCAGTACCACGCGAAAAAGCAGAGGCTGGCAAACGAGAGAATGTTTAATAAGACGTAAGGCGCTTCCGGCAAAGGCAGAAGGTACAAAGGCAGTCCCACAACCAGCCCCTGCAAGGCTCCCGGTATTTGAATTGTGCTGGTAACGTCCGGTCCGAAATATGGCCATGCTCCGGTGGTAAAATATTTGAGCCCGATCAAATAAATTTGCTTCTCGTCTCCGGTTCGCGTCGAAAAGTCTAAGCACAAACCGAACGCCAGCCGGAAGAGAAAAGCCAGGATGAGAGCGACGGTGAAAAGTAATTTCTTTCGTTGTTTTGAAATCTCCATGCGTTACGCTGGATCATTCGCCCTCATAGGCTCGCCTTAGAGTTGCAATGTCGATTTTTTTCATTTGCAGCATAGCATTCATGACCCTTTGCGCTTTCTGCGCGTCCTTGTCTTGCAGCAGCTCGATCAAAATCTTGGGAACGATCTGCCATGACAAACCATACTTGTCTTTAAGCCAGGCGCATTGCGACTCTTGTCCACCATCCGCAGTCAGCTTCTCCCAAAAGTAGTCAACCTCTTCCTGCGTCTCGCAGTTGACGACGAAGGATATGGCTTCCGTGAATTTGAAATGCGGGCCACCGTTTAGTGCCACAAAGTTCTGGCCCTCGAGTTGGAATGCAGCGGTCATTACCGATCCTTTTGGTCTTCCCGCGGCTTGGGCCGCTGCTTCACTATATCGAGTAATGGTTACAACCTTGGAATTCTTGAAAATAGAAACATAAAAATTCACTGCCTCTTCGGCGTTGTTATCGAACCAGAGGAATGGGGTGATCTTTTGCATACAGTCTCCTTCAGTTGTTTACTTAGAGCATGGAACGGTTCGAGTTTGCCGATTCCTTCTGCTAATAATACGGTGCTCAGCGATTTTTCGCGTAATAGCCCTGGCGGTAAAGCAATTGCAGTTTCTGTTTGCGTAGCTCGGGATTGACGATGTCGATGCGGATGCGCCGGTACGAGGCATCGCGGTTCTTATTGATTGGTGAATAGGCTATTAGGTACTGCGAGCGAAGTTCCTGATCGATCTGTGAAAAGGCTTGCGTCAGATCTCCAGGCCCAGCCGGAATAAAAGCGCGGCCTCCCGTTTTATCCGACACTTTTCGCAACGCACCGGCGTCGAGTTTGCCCTCTGGAAAATCCGCGTCGCGAATTCCAATCGAATAGATTACGACGTTCGCCTTCACCGCCAGGTCAATGACTTCCTGTTTACTTATGCGGCTGCTGGTGTCATCGCCATCGGAAAGCAGAATGATTGCGCGGCGTGTGTTGTCTGCAGTTTTGCTTAAGTGCTCCTGAATGGTGATCCACATTGCATCCCAGATGCCCGTGTATCCGCTGGGATCTTGATCAACCGGCAGCACATCTTCGCCCATCGCGACCAGCCGCTCATTTTCCGGAGATAGCTGCACCCGCACCTGCTCGATTCCCTTTCGCAAACGAACGGGATCGCTGGTTAGCGCCTGCTCTAATCTGGGAACTCCAGTGAACGATAGAATCGCAGCCCGGTCCACAGCGGGCCGAATCACCGAATTAACAAATGCAAGTGCGGCGCGCTTTTCTTCGGCCATCACTCCTTTTTGCGATTCGCTTGTATCAATCAGAATTGCCAGCGAGAGTGGTCGATCAGTCTCGCGTTGAAACACGCTTACGGGTTGCGGTACGTCGTTCTCAAAAATGCGCACGTCCTCAGGCCGCAACGAGGTAACGAAGCGTCGATCTTTATCGACCGCCGTGAACAACGTGTTAACCAGGTCAGTTTCGACACGCACAACTTCCGGCTCCGGTTCGGAATCGCCGCTCGCAGGTTTTTGTGGTGATGGCGTTTTATTAACGACGGTCGGCTGGTGTTGTGGTGCTTGAGCATTGATCGCAGCGGAAGTGAGTCCAGTAGCCGCTACGACGAACGACAGCACGATCACCACTAAGAGTCGAAACCCAAGCATCGTTCTATTAAGTAAGTTAAGTAAGAAAACGTTCGGGCTTTATCTTTCGCTGCTCGCAAACGTTATTAATTTCCGGCGAGGATCGAAACTGATCTTAAATGGGTATAAAGCGTCGCGACCCAAAATTATCGGCGCGTCGACCGCAACGCCAGAAAGTATGTCAGTGGGAATGCCGCGTAGCACGAGCTCGCCAATGCTGATGGTGGTCGGCGCCACGCGCCTCGCGTTTATGGTGCCGCCGCCTAAATCGAGGCTGGGGATTGTGTGCGGCGTTTTGTTCCCGCCGATCACGATTATTTGCCGATCGCTGATTGCCAGTCCAAAACGCGATCCAGTGTCGATCAAAGCAAGTCTGCCGTCGCCCAGTCTAACGAATGGTCTGCCGCTGTCTCCGCGACGCAGCCAGTCGACAGTAGCGCCGTCACTTGATGAACGATGGCTTAATTCCGCGGCGCTATCCAGTGCTTCAATCTGGCCACCAGGGATGTCTATTGAGTATCCGTAGGGAGCAAACGCCTCAGTGGGATCGAGAATTCCATCAACCCCAGCAGGTAGTTGACTGACAATCAATGCAGTTTGTCCCGGTGGCAGTAGGTTGCTTTGATAGCCCAGCGCCAGCGTATCGATGGCGGCTTCGCGATTGGAAGAAGTGGTTGCGCCGCTGAGTCCACCGACCAGAGTCTGACGCGTTTGCATTATTTTTAAACCCGCTGCGGTAACTAACCAGTCGCTAACCACGTTAAGGCCTGCACCAGTATCAATGACAAAAACGAATGGGCCGCGCCCGTTAACCCAGGTGCTTATCAGGAGGCCCCGATCTCTATTCACTCGAAACCGAGCCGGTTGTGGCAACGTTGAATCGCGACGAACTTGCCCGGAGCGCTGGCCGGCAAAGAAATGGGCAGCCCCCGAAACAGGGACTGCCCATGCGACTGCTGCCAGAACGCTCAATGCGATCGAGAGTCTTACTCTCATGTACGCCACATTATCGAAGCCCTTCAGTTAGTAGCGTCGGTTGCGGTGGCGGAGCTTATAAGTGTAAAGAGCGGAACCGCCGGCGCCTGCGAGCGCGCCAATGCCGGCACCCTTCTTACCGCCAATAACACCGCCCAGGATAGCGCCAGCGCCAGTACCCATCGCCAGCGTCAGCTTATCGCGATGTTTCTGCCAGAAGCTGCGGCCGCGCGGTCGTTGATAGTCGTAGTAAACCCTACGTGAACTACCATAGTTGCGCGCGTAAGTGCGACCACTTCTGTAGACGACGCCATTAGAGGCAACTTGATTTCCTGAAACACCAGCCTCGCAGGATCGGAATCCATCGCCGAACCCGGACTTGTAAGCAGTCTGTTCCTGTGTGGTATCAAACTGCGCGGGCACAGACGGTTCGTTGACCGATGCGTTTGGCTGGTAACGCGCGAACTGCGTGTCCGCGCTGGTCGAATACGCCGGCGTCGTGGTCGTCGTGTCGGCTGTGGTTGATTGGTTTCTCGAGTGCATTACAAAGGCGCCCACAGAACCGCCAATTAAAGCAGCGACCAGGGCGACCGGCAGCAATTTGTTAGTCATAATCATTGTTTCTATCTCCTTCGCAAATGTGTAGGCAGCATCTAACGCATATTTGTTCAGCAAGAACTGTACCTATTAACTGAATGCCACAGTTGCAAATCATATTAAAGCAGAAACTACAACGATCACAGCAAGTAGACCGGTTTTATTACGGATTCACAACTTAAACTTAATACTTCAATCAACGGATCCTCGAGTGAGGATCACGACGCGAGCGATATTACCCGATATGGAATCAAGCGGTATGCGAAATCAGCCAAAATAAAAAGGGCCAGGAAGATATTCCCGGCCCGTGTACCAAAGTATGTACCAATTTAACGCTGCTAACCGTCAGGCTGCCTTTTGTTGTTGCACTGGTTTATTTTCCCTGAGAAGTTCCAGCGCTTTTTTCATCTGTACATCTTCAACGACCGGTTTGACGGCGGGCGTTTCAGGCGCAACCTCACGTTTGTCATTCGGTTGATCGGGTTTCGCGACCTGATCATCGTCGTTGCCCGTCAAATCCTCCGGATCGAGTGCATCCGCCAGTTCGGGACGCTTCACTTCTACCGAGGGAGCGACACCCGAGTGGTTACGATCTTCGCCGAGAAATGGCTTGCCGCTAGCAGAAGCCCACTTTACCGTCGTTAGTAGCAATCCATCTCCGCCACGCAAGGTAAAGAGCTGTTGTTCCGCGCCGGCGCCGAAACTTTTTTCACCGACTACCTGACCGCGATTGCGATCGAGGAAGGCCGATGCGACAACTTCAGCAGCGCCCGCAGTACCGGCGTCGATCAACGCGACGACTGGTCCTGAGAAAATCGCAGACTTTGAATCGGCGGTAAAAGTTTTCAACGCCCTGCCTTCTCTGCCAGAAGTTTGTGCGAGCGTCCCATCTTTGACGAACAGATTAGCAACCGCTACCGCTTCGTCGAGCGAGCCGCCGGCTGTTCCGCGCAGATCAACGACAACTTTTTGTGCTCCCTGTTTTATCAACTCCTGCAACCGGGCGCGCGCGTCTGCGGCCTCGCCCTGGGCAAAGCTGTTCACACGCAGCACACCGATGCGACCAGCTTCCATGTGCGCTTCGGCAGCGGGCGCGCGAAATGAACTTCGCTTGACAGTCAGCGTGAGCGGCCGAGTATTGGCGCGCAGAATTCTCAGTTTTACTTCCGAGCCGGCCGGGCCATTCAAAAGCTGCTTCGCGTCGTAAAGCGAAATGTCTCGAGTTGCTTTACCGTCAATGTATTCAATGATGTCGCCAGCGCGAACGCCTACTTGATCAGCCGGCGAACCCTTCATTGGTGCAATCACGTAAAGATAAGATGCGACTTGCGAAAGCTCGGCGCCGATTCCAACCTCGTTGCTTTTCGCGTTTTCGTTATACTGGCGCACTTGATCCGGAGTGAGATAAGTAGAATAAGGATCCAGGCCGTAAGCTAAGCCGCGCAAGGCGCCCGCGCGAACCTTTTCCATGTTCGGCTCATCGACATAATCGTTCTGAATATGCTGAAGAACGCTCTCGAAAATGCGAAGTTGTGCATTCGGATCGTTTGCCGGCTGTTGAGCGCGGGTAGAAATCCAACCGCCAACGACGGTATAAATAGCCAGCATGGCTGACAAAATGATCAGGGAAAACTTAGTGCGAAATGACATTAGGTACCTCGTGTCTAAAACAATCCGGCGCTTTGAGTGCGCCCGTGGCTACGGTTCGTATGATACAGGCCGCCAGCTAAAGCGCGCAACCCGGGTTTGGTCATACCTGCCCGCTGTAATTTGAACGATTCGCGGGCGCACAATTGAGTGCTCAGCCCACGACCCTGCATGAAGAACAAAGACGTTACAGATTCGATTCGCGCTCCGGTTCTCGCTCTCGACCTCGGAGCTAAGCGCGTCGGCGTAGCCATCTCGGATGCACTGTCAATCTCGATTACGCGTCTCGACGTTATTCCGCGGACGAATTGGAAGCAACTGCTTCGCGACGTCGAAAATTTAGCTCAGCGCTTTGACGCTCAAACCCTGGTAATTGGTTTACCGCTTAATCTAAATGGTTCTATGGGGGATGCCGCGAATCTGGCTCGCCAAACCGCGCAAAATTTCGCGCGTTCCCTGAAGCTGCCCGTTTATTTGCAGGACGAACGGTTGACTTCGGCAGAGGCTGAGGAGAACCTGCGCATGGCCGGCGTCCCGGCCGACGAAATCGGCAGTCGCGTCGATAGCGAGGCGGCCGCTTTGATTTTGCGCGACTTCCTGGCTGCGGATGAGCAAAGAATTCTTGTGCCACCGCATTTATCAGACTAGACCCACTTCATTTACACTAAACTCCGATGAAACGAATCCTGCTAATTATTTTCCTGGCTCTATTGATAATCGCCGGCAGCGCAACGGCCTGGGCCTATCGCGAGCTGCACACCCCCGTTCGCCACACAAAGCACGGCCAATATGTGGAAATCCCCAGGGGGTCATCGCCAACCGCAGTTGTGAATAAGTTGGCGAGCGAAGGAATCATCAAACACAGGTGGCCCCTGACGCTGTATTTAAAGTTAACGGCGGGTGGCACTGAGTTGAAGGCCGGTGAATACGACTTCCCTTCTCCTATCTCGCCCCTCGGCGTCTACGCCCGGTTGCGTGAAGGCGAACAACGCTTGTTGCGTTTGACCGTGATAGAAGGCTGGACGCGCTGGGACATCGCGAATGCCATGGTGAAGATTCCGGAATTGCATCTGGCTGATGCAGACGAGGCGCTGCGCCTAATGGACAATGTTGAACTGATCAAGGATTTGGATCCGACGGCGAAGAACCTGGAAGGCTATCTCTTTCCTGACACTTATGATTTTCCGCCCGACACCAAGGCGTCCGATGTAATCAAGATGATGGTGAAACGTTTCCACCGCGAGTGGAAGCCGGAATGGTCACAACGCGCGCGCAACCTGGCAATGACGCCGCGGCAAGTTGTGACGACTGCTTCGTTGATTGAGACGGAAGCAAAGCTAAGCGATGAACGACCACTGGTTGCCTCGGTAATTTACAATCGTTTGCAGAAAGACATGGCGCTGGCAGTCGACTCGAGCATCATCTATGCGTCGAAGCTCGAAGGAAAATGGCATAACGACGGCAAGGTTTACAAAAGCGATGTTGAACGGCGCTCGCCCTACAACACGCGGCTCCACGCCGGCTTGCCGCCTGGTCCAATTGCCGCGCCCGGAAAGAGTTCGCTCGAAGCGGCGCTTTATCCCGCCACTACAGACTATCTGTATTACGTTCGCGAACCGTCGCGAGATGACGGCGCGCACAATTTTTACAACAACGAGCACGACTTCGGTGTTGGCGTGCAGGCCCTCAGAAACTGGGAAGCGCAAAGAGACGCAGCGGCCGGCAAATAGATCTATCCGCAGGTTTCGCAATTGGAATCGAGCCACCTTCCTTGAAATTGCGTGTCCCTTAATCTATTCTGAAGTTGCGATCTCCCTGCAGCAAAACGTCTTCATTTCTCAAAGGTTGTGTACGATGAAATTCGCAGTTGCTCTGCTGATAGTTATTCTGACCAGTGCTCCCGCCTGGTCACAGGGTAAGGGCGTCGACAAACAGAGCGAGCGGGTGCGCGATAATGGCAGCCGGCAGGCAGGCGATAACGGCACCAAGACGGACGTTGGCACAGGTCGAGGGATGGATTTCGGCAGGGGCCGGACGCCGACAGTGCCGCCCCTGCCCAACCCTTACCGCCTGGCTGCGCGCCGCGATGTGATTCTCAAAGCAGTTGCCGATGTGATGCGGGATCGGAACCTCATTGTTGACGAAGCAGCGTCAAAGCCCGCCGACGGGATCATCGTCAGCCAGCCTTACACGTTTATTAAGGGTGCGGTGGTCACACAGGCGGAGCTCGGCCGCTATGCCGACATCTCCACTTCCATTGCGCGCGGTTGGACGCGCGGCCGCTATACGATAACTGTCGAAGTGCAACCGATTGACGGGAACAGCGCGAACGTGGCAATCAATGCAAAGATTGAAGGTAGAACTGACGGGGCAACGGGCGCTGAGTGGACCACGCTGAACACGGTGGGTCTGGTTGAAGAAGAATTCCTGTCGGCCCTTATTGAGAACATCACCGGTGCTCCTCCTCCCGGTCGCAGCGAATAACTTCGCGCGCTCGAGTTAAAGTGTTACTTGAATAGCAGCTCAACATGATCACAGAACATAGCGAGGAAGTTTTTATCGAAGCCACGGAATCTTCGGGTTTGAAGATTGCGGCGGCGATTTCTGCTCTGGTCATCACGGCTTTGGTTTTTGTTGGCTACGCTTACCTGCGTAAGCGACATGCGCAAAGCACCGCGCCAGATCAGCAAGCCGCCGGCGTTCAACCAAAAGCTCCGCCACGAGCCTTGATTCTGGTAGATGAAGCGCTGCTTCAGGGCAGTAACACGCAGTTGGGTGGCACTGTAAAAAATATTAGTAACGAAAGATTGGCCGGGCTTTCGGTCGAGCTTGAGCTCAAGCGGCGCAGCGGCGGCAGCACTGAAAAGCGGCAAGTGCCCTTGAGTCCCGCGGACCTTGACCCGACTCAGGAGGGTCGTTATTCACTACAGTTAAAGGCGCAGGACTACGTCTCCGCGAAAGTCGTTGCATTGCAGGGCGGGCCGCAAGCGGCGACCATCCCCTACTCAATCGCCCAAGGTGAAAAGCGACCGCCGGAGAGGCTCGAGTCGAAAACTATTAAAGTAGACAAGCCGCCCGGCAAACGCTCTGAATTTTTGAACTCTCCGGATAATCCAGCTCGGGTTCCCTGAGTAGCTAAAGTTCAAGCTGAACATTGGATCTGGTGTAACCGTCGTTGCGCCGTTTCCTTCAAGTTCTCGTTGAGCAGTCGGTGTGGCGACAAGTGATGTGATTTCTAAACTATTCCGCAAGTGCGGACTCGTCTGTTAAGAGAAGATTCTAAGGGTACTGCGCGTCGCTCCTTTAGCTACCCGCCACCATTGAACATATTTTCTGTAAGCAACCGGCGCAACCCCGAGACCCGTCATACTTCGCAGTCCGATGCTCTTAAAGGTCAAGCTCAATGAATCTCGTCTGCCGCATTCTTAGATACTCAATCGTCGTTGCCACTCTGCTGAGTGCCGTCACCGTAGCGGTCGGCCAGGCGGCGCGACCAACCCCTGAGCCGTCCATTCCCAGAATCGGCCGACCAGATGATCCCGACCCGATGACCTCAATTGAAGAGGAGATGCGTGCTAAACGCGCGCTCAAATACGCGGAGAAGGAATACCAAGAAAACATCGACCGTGCGCATGAACTGGCCGATTTGGGTTCGCAGTTGGGTGAATGTTTCAAGAAGAACCAACAGCTTGACCGGGAGTCCTCCAAGAAACTTGACCGCCTCGAAAAGCTTACCAAGGCAATTCGTAATGCCGCTGGCGGGTCGGACAGCGAAAAAGATTACGACAAGCATTCAGTAGATCTCACAGTGAACATAAAGAAAATGCTTGGCGTCGTTGAGTCGCTGGCCGATCGCGTTGAAAAGACACCGCGTCATGTTATATCCGCGGCTGTGATCGACGAGGCTAATGTATTACTTGAACTCATACGTCTTGTCCGAGAACAATCACCTAAGGCTTAACATTGAGGTCAAACCTGAAATCTATCGACCAGCGATTAGTTCATTTTCGACGGCCGCTTCTCGTTTGTCTTTTAGTGCTCTTATCTTCCACGGGGTATTCTCAGCAGGATGATGAGGTGGTACGAGTCAATACTGACCTGGTCGTTCTCAACATCACCGTCACTGATGTCACTGGACAGTACGTTCCGGGCCTCAGGCTTTCAGATTTCAAAGTATTCGAAGACGGTAAGGAAATACCTGCACGACTGATTTCCAGCTTCAGCGTTCACGAGTCGCAGTTCGCCTCGGTCGTCTTGCTGGACACCTCCAGCAGCATGGAGGTGCGGCTTTCCCTTGCCCGCTCCGCCGCGATTCGCTTTCTTGACAGATTGCGTGAAGAGGATGTCGCCGCCGTCTACAACTTTGATTCAAAGGTAGAACGCGTCCAGGATTTCTCCACTGGCCGCGACCTGGCGCCGATGGCGTTTGGTCTGCACGCAAAAGGAATGACGCGGTTGAATGATGCGATAGTCGACGCCGCGAAAGCACTCGCGGATCGCCCGGAGATGCGAAAAGCGATTGTGATTCTGTCGGACGGTATGGACACTTCAAGCAAGGCAACTTCTGACAAAGCAATAGAGAGTGCGCTCGGCATTGGCGCTACCATTTATGCCGTTGACATGTCAGGCAGTGGAGGCGGATCAAACAATCAACAAAGCGCTGCGGTCTTGAGAAATTTTGCTGAGAAGAGCGGTGGCAGGTTTGTCGGCACACCCGGCGGGCCCGCCTTACGCGATGCCTTCGCCAATATTGCAGACGAGTTGGGCCACCAGTACACCATTGCTTACCGGCCACTGAATCAAACACGCGATGGCAAATGGCGTAAGCTTGAAGTAAAACTTTCGCGGCCCGAGTTGTTGGTTAGAACGCGGAAGGCATACCGCGCCCCGAAGAAATGAAGGGAAACGGATCAATTGCGCGTTGTTTTGTTCAGCGACTTTTCGCGATGCCTTTGCAGCGCAAGTTCGATTAGACGATCAAGCATCGCGGTGTAACTTAAACCTGACGCCGCCCACATCTTTGGAAATCCGGAAATCTCAGTCAGTCCGGGCATTGTATTTATCTCATTCACTAATAGCTTCCGTCCGTCGCGAGCCAAAAAGAAATCCACGCGAGCGAGGCCCGCACCGTCGATTGCCTGGAACGCGCTGATTGCCATCCGCTGAATGCGCGCCGTCAGCGTCCGGGAAACAGGCGCCGGCACAACAAAATCGACGTGGCCTGTTTGCGTGTACTTTTCTGTGTAGTCAAGAAAACCGGCCGCCTTGTCATGGACCACGTACTCTCCTGGCAGGCTGGCATTTGGTTCATCGTTTCCCAACACCGCGCATTCGATCTCCCTGGCGTCAACCGCTTCTTCAACAATTATTTTGCGATCGTATTGAGAGGCAAGCTGCACTGCGCGCGCGAACGATGCTTTGTCTGTGGCTTTTGAAACGCCTACTGATGAGCCAAGGTTTGCGGGCTTAACGAAGCAGGGCCAGCCAAGTTCGCGCGACACCTTGCGCGTCACGCCCTGCCGATCGGCTTCCCAATGTTTACGAAGAAACCAGGTGTAACGACACAGCGGCAAACCCGCCTGAAGAAACAAAGACTTCATCGCCACCTTGTCCATGCCGCAGGATGAGGCCAGCACGCCGCCGCCGACATAAGGCACGTTTGCCATCTCGAGCAGCCCCTGAATCGTGCCATCTTCGCCAAATGGACCATGCAGCACAGGAAACACCACATCAAGTGACTCCGCTGTTCCACTTCCATTGGCGTCAAAAGAAATCAAGCCGCGTTGCGTAGGATCCGGAAGGATAGCCACATCGTGTTTCAAAGAAGAGGCCGTGCGCGAGGGGAGCAGTGCTCGCGCGCTTTGTGACAAGAGAAGCATGGCTTGCGCCGGCCCGAGCCACTTCCCTTCCCGTGAGATGGCGATCGGCACAACGTCATATTTCTTGTTGTCGATGGCTTCGATTACTGAAGCTGCCGAACGCGCCGAAATTTCGTGTTCACCGGATTTGCCGCCAAAAACAACTCCGACGCGGAGCTTTTTAGTCAATTGATTACCCAACCTATTTAAAGAATAGTCTTGCCCAGTGCGGAAAGAATTAGTTCAACGCCGAGTTCGGCTGTCTTGTTATTAATGTCAAGCGCTGTGTTGATCTCCACCACTTCAAGCGAACGCATCCCGCCGGCCTCTGCGATCTTTTCCATCGCCAGATGCGATTCACGATAAGTGAGTCCGCCACGCACCAGCGTGCCCGAGCCGGGTGCATCACCCGGATCAAGCGCATCAATGTCGAAGGTAACAGCGTAGCCGCCGCTCGCCCGCGAGGCAATGCTGATAGCCTCGTCCATACATGCATTCATGCCGCGCTCGTCAATCTCACGCATGGTGATAAAGCGAATTCCCAACTGGCCGATCAATTCGCGCTCGCCGCTGTCAATGTCGCGGGCGCCAACGTGCGCGCAAAGTTTTGGATCCAGCTTCGGCGCAAAGCCTGCGATCTTTGTCAGTTCCGGCGCGCCTCTTCCAAAGAGCACAGCCAGCGGCATGCCGTGAATATTTCCCGAAGGTGTCGTCTCAGGCGTATTCATATCTGCGTGCGCGTCAAACCAAATGAGTCCAGCGGTTTCATTCCTCGAGCGGCAGTAGGCCACAAAACCAGAAAGCGATCCGATAGCGATCGAATGATCGCCACCAAGCACTAACGGAAGTTCGCCGGCCGCCAGAATGCCTTCGACTTTCTGCGCCAGCTCGACGCAGGCGGTGCTGATTTCACTAAGATACTTGAGCTTCTCGGTAGGTTCCGGATTCTCCTGGGATTGTTCAACCTCTATATCGCCAAGGTCACGAACAACAAACCCAAGTTGAGCGATTCTGCGTT
>Ga0137360_10000293_pt1 | contig 29046 bp, 25 predicted proteins | sample Mad1_60_16metaG_FD_104924 | JGI IMG/M metagenome (GOLD analysis project Ga0137360, IMG submission 104924) | Vadose zone soil microbial communities from Angelo Coast Range Reserve, California, USA - Mad1_60_16 metaG | ecosystem: Environmental > Terrestrial > Soil > Vadose zone | place: USA... | reverse complement strand
GGCTGTTCTTCCTGGGGGATGTGTCCGCACTCTTCGAATACTTCCAGGACAGAATTGGGAAGCGCTTGGCTGAGAAGTTCACCTACTTTCAACGGAATGATTCTGTCATGTCGTCCCCAAAGAATCAGAGTGGGTGTTGAAATGTTCTTGAACTTCGCCACAAGTTCGTCAGCGTCGGAAGGAATGCATCGCCGCGCCGTTTCCAGCAACGCCGTGCGCGTTCCCGGATCGGCGAGAGGAGCAGCATACGCGTTGATCTGTTCTTCGCTGATTTTTCCTTTGTCATAGTAAGCAAAATTCAGCACAAATTTTGCGGCTCGTCTCGCCGGCAGCAAGAAGACCATTGCCTTACCCAGGAACGTTCGCATCAGTTTTACGTATCCCGGCAAATACTCTTTGTGAGCGCCAGCGTCAATCAGCACCAACTTCGAAAGCCGCGGAGGCTGACTTTCCTCAAGTCGCATAGCGAGAAGTAAAGCCAGGGCTCCACCATAAGAGTTTCCGATTAGTGTTAGTTTCCGCCAATCATTTTTGAGAATCAGTTCGTAAACTGCGTCGGCGTGATCATGAATGGAATAGCGCTGATCTTCTGGTTTCGCCGACCTGCCGAATCCTTTTAAATCAACCAGAATTAGTTTGTGATGTTTGGAAAGAGGCTCGATAAAGTAACGCCACGTAAATGTGTTGGCGCCGAGGCCGTGCAGGCACAGTATCGGGGCCCCCTGGCCGTATTCTTCTTTGTAAAGATATGTCGAGACCATGAGGATCCATTTTGAGCGCATCAGATTGCGCGCGCGTGACGCTGAAGTTTGTGGATTACGGAAAGTAGAGAAGGAACTGAGAGGTTTTTGTGGGGCGGCTAGTGGGACTCGAACCCACGACCTCTTGATCCACAATCAAGCGTTCTAACCGACTGAACTATAGCCGCCACAATCAACACTTACGTTTCGAAAATGCCCCTGGCAGGACTCGAACCTGCGGCCCTCTGCTTAGCTTCCAGCATCAAGTTTCCCTGACCGCCCGTTCACACAGGTTTGCTGGCTGGACTATATCTTGGACATCCCAGTCCCGGCCCGTATAGTCTCTGAGGATCCCAAGACAGTTCAAATTACCTGAAAAGGTTTCCTGCGGATTACCCAATCCTCCCGGGTTGTTACTCAGCTTGCGAGTACCGGAGGCTCTAAGGGCGTCCCCGCATATGGGGCCGTCCACTTAATGAGTTCTTGAAACGATTCCTCATTAAGGCTCCTACAAGGCAGATGCTCTATCCGCTGAGCTACAGGGGCACATGCCTGGCGCCGGGATGTTAGCACGGGGATGACAGGCATGGTCAATCGTACCTGCAAAATTAAAGAGACCGCCAAAAGAACAGGCGATCTCTCTAGGTTAGGTTGGACTACGGATCAGGCTGCTTGCGTTTGTTCCGTCGTTTCAGCAAAAACTCTTCGGCCGTTTACGGCATCATCGATGATTTCACGCACGGCAGAAGTGTCAGGGTTTACGTCCATGCGATCGCAGGCGCGCAAATGACGGAGAATTCCCTCCGTAGCGATTTCCGCAGCGACCCCGACCAGTTTCGAATAACGTCTCGCTTGAATATGATCTATCCTCAGAATCCGCTCGTCGAGCGGCAAATGTCTATCAAAAGTCACGATTACCTTTTCCCCTCCAAAACCGCCCGCGCGGTCAATTTTTAATTGCGAATCTTAGATGCCTTTGCTGCCCCTCAGGATGCAGATCGCTTGCAATTTGAAACAATTTCGCTCCCGGAAGAAGCACTCTTCCTATCAGCCACGATTTTGGGGGTGCAGCAAAACGAAAGATTATAGCGGAGGACGCGTTCGATTACCAGACTTTTTTTCGTGTAGCCGCAACTACCCTAAAGAGGGTACTTAGGAGTAACTTTGGGTTGTTTACGACTCTTGCTCAAAAGCCTTTCGCGGCCGAATCAAAACGTAAGCGCCGCCCCATGCTCACTCAAGATGAACCAACGGGCGACGCTTGTGCTTTTATCCTCGATAGCGAGGACTAGACTTACATTATTTCCGTGGTAAGACCGTATCTTTCATGCCTTTGCCAACGCGGAACTTAAGGGTTGTTTTCGCGGGAATTTGGATTGTTTCCCCCGTTGCCGGGTTTCTTCCTTCTCGCGCTTTCCTTTCGGACTTCACAAGCTTGCCGAAGCCGGGAAGTACGAATTCACCATTGGACTTAACTTCGCGGGAAGCCAGGTTGTAGAGTTCATCAAAAAACTCTTTTACCTGCGCACGTTTCATTCCCGTCTTTTCGGCGAAATGGTTGAAGACTTCCGACTGAGTCATGCGCTTTCTGCCTGTCGCGGCTTTGGTCGCCATAGTCTGGTGTGACACCTCCGATGAAACTTAAATTGAAAAGCTGGTCAGGCACTCATATATCACACTCAAGCACCAATGTCTGCAAGAAATCTCGATTTCAGGCGGGTTTTTGAAAAATATTTGCCACCTGAAGGGTTGAGCGCGTGGGCCCGACCCCGAACCAAGCGTCCGTCGATGCGCAACAGCCCAATACACCCCTTGGGGAGTGAACTACTTCAGTGCGCTTTTCCGCTTGGCGCGTTTCTTTGATATCTTCTGACTAACGCACGTCAGAACGTCGCCCGGTTGACAATCTAGCGCCTGACATATCTTCTCAAGCGTTTCAAAAGTTGATGCCAAGTGCCTTACCTTTCTTCAAGCGCTAGAGTGTTGTGTGGCTGATCCCGGTCGTTTTGGCTAACCAGTCGAAGGTTCGGCCGTACGTCCTAATTACCTTATCAACGTGAACTTCAATCATATTTCCTATGCCTCGTATCTAGTAATTACCACATACGAGAAATATCATCTTGCGTCACGTAGCGGAAGGCAGCAAGGTGCGGCCGTTGTCGGGTCCATCGCAAAACTGTCCATTCAAGAGATACGGCCACCAAGTTTGGTGACCGTTGGATTTGATCTAATGGTCGGGGCGAGAGGATTCGAACCTCCGACCTCTCGGTCCCAAACCGAGCGCACTACCAGGCTGTGCTACGCCCCGAACTTATCTCCACCTTAAGGAAAGGCAGTGCATTCTATGAAGCGGTTCCACCTGCGGTCAAGTTTGGCCCAAGGTAGCGCTCTAGTTGTTGTTGCATTAAGTTTGTCGCGAGCGCTCGATGACTGATCTTGCGCTTGATGGCTCGATCAAGTGCCGCAAATGGCACCTCGTAAGCATTGGGAACAAATATCGGATCAAATCCGAAGCCTTCTGTTCCCATTGGCTCCATCGCTAACGAACCCTCGCAAACACCCTGGGTCACAGCCAGAACTTTTGCTCCTGATAACTCTGCTGGTTGGAGGGGCAGCGAGCCATAAAGCACCATGCAGCAAACGAATCTTGCCGTGCGTTGTGAAGGACCAACATCATGAAGTTCGGCCAGCAACGCTTGGGTGCGTTCGATGTCGGACAAGTCATTTCCACCGAAGCGTGCTGACAACATACCTGGTCCGCCCTTTAAGGCATCTACTTCAAGACCGGAATCATCTGCGAGCGCCGCAATTCCGGTTTGGCGCGAGTAACCCACAGCTTTTAGCGTTGCGTTCTCTTGATACGTCTTACCAACCTCTGCGACCTCGGAAATGTTGGTGAACTCATGCAGTAAGCGCAATGCGAGCGGCAGCGTGGAAAAAGAGTCGCGCAACTCTTCAATTTTCCCCGCGTTGCGAGTTGCAATTAATAATTCAAATCGAGCCATCACAATTCCACGCTATTACGGTTTCAAGTTTTCATCCGTTTTTGTTCGCGCGGGCAAAACCAGCGGCAGCAGCGTACTAAACTGGCCGAGTGCAGAGCGCGTTATGCGGTCAATGCCATGTTCTTCGAGCGTTGTCTCAGTTGCCGAATAGGGCAATTGCATCAAAAAGCGTTCTGTTTGATCTGACCAACGTGCTGGAGCGCCGCGTGCCATTACTATGGATGAAACAAATGTGCGGACGCGGTCTGTATCATTCGTGTAAGTAAGAACGCAAGCTGCGTTAGATAAAGGTGTTAACAGAATGCGCGGCGACATGCCCGACGGACCTGCCCGCGCCTGTTCAATATATCGCGCGACTTCAGGTTGAGAGCCAATGACGATAAGGCCGTTCACAAAATGAGCGGCAAACTCATTGTCGGAATTCCCGAAAGCTTCCGCGTTTGGCGTTGCATCGATTTTCTCGAATCCCATTCCCTTTGTCAGCAGTTCACGCATCGCCGTTTGATCGCGTAGTTTTGCAATGAGCAATGAGCCTGGAGTTTCAGAGTCCATTCGTGCGGTGAGCACCGGGCTGTCCAGCAGACTCAGGAATTTGTCAGGTTCGTTGATTCCATACGGAAGTAAAGCTGATTTTAACAACGAGGAAAAGAGTATCGCCGAGAGCACGTCCACCTGAGACGAAACCGAGGTCTTGAGCCCCTGCCATGCCATCGTAGGCTTCTGGAACTGGTAAGACGTAACAGATGAGAAGTTCTCGGGCAAACCTGTTCGCGAAGCGGGATCAGACTGCTGGCATGAAAAACTTTCTCTAAGCCTGGCTACAACAGCAGGCTGAAGATTAATTCTGTACCGATCTTCGATGCCGTTCATGAATGGCATAGAACTCCACGCCAGGCTACTGACTATCTTCGCTGAGGCTGAGTTAATGAGTCGTTCAAACTCAGTGTTGCCGGGCGCACGGCCCAGGGCCATCGGCACCGCCACTGAAAGTAAGTGGCCACTGTTTGTCGCGGGTACATAACCAAAAGCGAGCGCGCGGTCTGACTGAAGCTCTAGTCGCAATCTTTGCAAGTCTGCGTCATCCTTCAGACTTGCATGCCGGCCCAGAGTAACGGCAACAACCTTCTGCACCGCTCGCTGTGTATTTCCGACTATTACGAGAGTTCCTATTATTGTCGCCACCACTTGTCGAGAGCCACCGGGCGCGATCCATTCGACAAACTCGAGACCGTCCACGGTTGTTCGCTTCAGAGTAGGCTGACCATAGGCGGTCTCGGCAAAGTTTTTTAGCGCCTGTTCAACTGCCGGCTTGATACGGTTTTCGGAAGTGTGGGTCTCTATCAGTAAAGCGCCTTCCGGCTTGACCGTAAGAGTTTCTTCGTCTCGTGCGACGCCTAGATCGGTTACTACCACAGCAAGTTGCGCTCGTGTAAGTATCACCGAATTGATTGGGCCGATGCCGGTCCACCTGACAAACTTCCCGGACCAGTTATTGTTTTCTACGTGCCGCCGATTGCCCGTTACGTCATCGACTAATTGCCAGGCGTCAGTCTTGGTTAGGGTCGCGAAGACATCCGCAGGATTGTTTGACTCGAGGTAAAGGAGCGAATCGGCGGGTGCAAAGGTCGACATATCGACAGATCGAGGTCGAACCCACCAGAGCCAGTAGCCGAGGATTGTAAAGATTAGAAGGGCGGTAACCAGAAACCAGCGGGTCCGTGTCATTAGCCGCATGCTAACCGCGCGCCCTGTGATGCGCAAGCACGATAATACTCAACTACTGTCCTTTCTGGAATTCAGCGCCTGCCTTCCAGAATTGGATAGAAAGGCCCAAACCGGTGAACACAAAGTCGAGCGTAAGACAGGGCAGGACATAGAGTTAAACGATGAAAAATAGTGGTTGACATTGTTAGGTCGGTACTGTAGTCTGCTTGACGACAGCAGTGAGGAGCGCTGTCCGATCAGACTCTTGCCGTTCTCCTCATCCTCGTTCCAGCAGCCTTCGATTTTCGGAAGGCTAAATTCCAAGCGAACCAGTGATTCTTGAATTGAGCGCAAGCGAATGCGCGTCCCGCCTCGGAGTCATGACCCTTCCATATCAGCCTACCGCCAAGGGAACCAGTCTTGAAAATCGATAAGCCAGTTAGTTCTACGAAAACAGCCAAAAGCCGGGTTTCAAGAGCAATGAAAGCTCGCGCCCGCCTGCGGCAACAACACAGAATTCGTTCTCTCTTCGCCGTGAGGAATAAATAGACATGTTTAAGAAAAGCTCGGGCAAAAAAAATCTCGTCGGCCTCGACATCGGCTCCAGCTCCGTAAAAGCTGTGGAGCTGCAAAAGAAGGGGAACAGCCTTCAGTTGGTGAACCTGGGCTTTGAGAATCTTCAGGCCGACACCATCGTCGATGGTCAGATCATGGAGCTGAATAATGTATCCAACGTTATCAACAGCATTTTCAATGAGCACCAGATTAAGACTTTGCGAGTGGCAGCAGGTGTCAGTGGCCATTCAGTTATTGTTAAGAACATCGTCCTGCCGCAAATGAGCGAAGACGAGCTGCAAGAGTCATTCAGTTGGCATGCGGAAGAACACATACCTTTCGACATTTCTGACGTAAACCTCGATTACCAGGTTACGAGCAGCTCATCGGACGCTCTGAATGTGCTGATGGCCGCATGCAAGAGCGACAAGATCGCTAACGTCAAACAGGCAATTCAATTGGCCGGCAAACAACCCGTTGTCATCGATGTCGATTCGTTCGCGCTGCAAAACTGTTATGAGCTCAACTATCAACCGAAGGCGGGCGAAGTTGTGGCATTGCTTAACATTGGCGCTTCAACGATGAACATCAACATCTTGAACGGCACGCGCTCAGTGTTTGCGCGCGACGCTTCAGTCGGTGGCAGCCAATACACCAGCTTGCTGCAAAAAGAGTTAGGCCTGACGTTTGAGCAGGCGGAAGCTGTCAAGCGTGGTTATCCGGTGCCAGAAGGCATCGAGCCGCGTCCGATACAACCAATTATTGAAACCGTCTCCGACATCCTGGCCCTGGAAATTCGCAAGACCATGGATTTTTATCGGGCCACAGCGGAAGAGAGCGAAGAAGCCATCCAGAAGATTCTGGTATCGGGAGGCGGTTCAAAGCTTCCTGGTTTGCCTGAATATCTTGCAAAGCGGTTCGAGATTCCGGTCGAATTATTTGACCCCTTCCGCGAGATCCAGGTTGACGGTAGAAAGTTTGATCCGGATTACATGAAAGAGATCGTCCCGAACATGGCAATCGCCGTGGGTCTCGCCTTGAGAGGAGTAGAAGCGGCATGATCAAGATCAATTTACTTGAGTCAATTACGGACCGCCCCACTGGGGCTGCGATGGTTGAAGCACGGGTATCGAGCCCGCGCATCCAGACGCTCCTGCTGGCTCTCACCGTACTAGGTGTTTTGATTCTCGGCGTCGGATACGACTACGTCAGTTCAAAGTCGAATCATGAAAGCGCGCGAGTGGAACTTGAAAAGCAGAAAGCCATCAACTTGCAGATGCTGGCAGTGAACAAGGAACAGGCGGAGCTGGAAAAGAAGGCACAGGAAATTCAGAGCCGCATCGACGCCATTAAGAGCCTGCGCGAGTCGCAACAGGGCCCAAGTGCCGTGCTGCGTGAGATCAAGGCTCGCTTCGATGGCGTACCTGGGTTGTATCTGAAGAGTCTGGAACAGAAGGATGGCGAACTTACTATCAAGGGCCTTTCACCAAACGAGTCGTCTGTGACTCGCTTTGGCCAAAGCCTCGAGTTCTCGTCAGGTTTGTTTACCAATCTGAACATTGAGACTCAGCGCGAGACCGTGCAAACGGGCGGCGCGGGCAGCGCCCTTTCAGTAACTCCCGATGCCAGCGTGGCCCCTGTTGAAGTTGTAGCATTCACCGTGAAGTGCAGTTACGGCGCAAAGTCTCAAGCGCAAGCGGCTGCGCCGGCGGCCCCCAACCAGGTGGCACTGAAGAAGTAGCTACCGAGAGGTAATCCCGTTAACGATCGGGGAAGGAACTAAACAGATGAAAATAGGTAATCTAAAAGCGCTGCCCTGGTACCTGCGACTGGTAATGTTCGTCGCAGTCGCTACCGTCTTGTATGCCGGCTTCTGGTATTTCGTCACGCGGCCGACGCGCGCAGAAACGCAGCAATTCAACAACCAGATTGCTCAGCTTCTGCCAAAGAATGCGCAAGCGCAAATCGCCTCTCAACGATTAAACGAATTTCGTGCCGTTTACAAAGCACGCGAGGAAGAATATGAAGAGCTAAAAGCGTTGCTGCCCGAGCAGCGCGAGATAACAATGGTATTGCAGGGCGTCCAGGATCGAGCTCGCGGCAACGGTTTAGTACTGAAGAAATTCTCGCCGAAGGACGATGTGCAGGAAGGGAACTACAGCGGCAAGAAGATCGAAGTGAGTGTTACCAGTTCGTTCGCTTCACTCCGCGCTTTCTTTGAACAGTTGGCCCACTACCAGCGCATCGTTTCGATCACCAACTTCCAACTTACTCAGGTCGACAAGCAGACATCTATGAAGACCGTCGATGCCACCTTTGATCTGACTGCCTACTACGTCTCTGCGGAAAAACTGAAACCAGCCGCCGCGCAGCCTGCCGGCTCTGGCCAGGTTCCAGCCGCCGTTCCGCCCGCTAAGAAGTAAGCCTTGCGCTCAACGCCAATCAGGAAAACAAATGACCATGAAATATCAAACGAAAACCTTTCAAAGTGCGTTAGTGATGTTCCTATGCGCCGGCACGGTGGCTTTCAGTGCGGCTGTTTCCGCAAAGGCGCAGGATAAGAGTGACGTTAAGACATCACGAACGAACTCCGGCGGCCGCGATCCGTTCAGGAAATATGAACCACCGCGCGTCGTTGTGAAGAAAACGGGACCGCTCATGGCCCCCTCCGTTCAGGAAAGAATTGAACAGTACCGGGCCCAGAAACTTGCGGCCATGAGTGCTCATATTGCGGCGCCGAAACCGACGACGGCTTTCCTGCTTAGCGAAATCCAGGTAGTTGGTATTTCACGCTCGCCGCGCGGTTATGCGGCGATCGTTGAAGCATCGCCGATCAAACTCGCCTATGTCATTTATCCGGGCGAACGTTTTTACGATGGTCAGTTAGTGGCGATTGAAGACAATCGTTTGGTATTCCGTCGCGAAGTGGTTTTTGCCGACGGCAGACACGAGCGTTCGGTCGAAATGAAGCCACTACGCCAACCGAGCACCGTTGATGCTCTTGCGGCCGTGAAGAAGGCCCCTGCCAGTTCCGCTGCTGTCGACGATAAGAAGCCAGTCGCGGACAAGCCCTAGTAGTTTCCGGTTTTTGATCGTTTCTACAAGTTCAAAACCATTCCCGCGTAGTCACCCATCATTACCTTCTGCTACGCAGTTTGACAACTAACCCCGGACGAGCCGCGTGTGCGGCGCGCGCTTCAAGCTGAAGGCAGCCAGAGCGTAGCGTGTGGCGGCCCCCGTCCCGCGATTCCCCAGGAGGGAAAGATGCTTTATCTGCCTCTAATTCAAAAAGCAACTAAAAGGACCACGCTCGTCCTTGTCTTCATCTGTCTGTGCAGCGCTCAGTATTTTGCTGCCGGCGATGCGGCCGCAGTGCCAACCGCAACTTCTATCGACGCAACGGCGCCGATCGATGAAACGGCCGCGCAACAGAATCCGTCGCCTGCGCCAGTAGCAGCGCCGAGCACAAGCATTTCGCCGGCGTCGAATCAAGCGACGCAGTCGCAACAGGGCAGGCAGTATGGCCAGCCCGGCTTTGTCGGCGAACCGATCAATCTGAACGTCGTCAATGCAGACATTCGCGACATCCTCAACTACATCACCGAACAGTATGGCGTGAATTTTGTGATCGACTCTTCAGTCGGGGCTGTACCGGTGACTGTCAACGTTCAGGACGTGCCCTGGAACGTCGCGCTGGATGCAGTACTAAAGGCCAACCGCTTGGGTGTCGAATCGAGTGGCAATATTCTGCGCGTGGCCACTACGGAAGTGCTCGCGAAAGAATCAGAGACGCAGCGAGTAATCAATGACTCGCGTCTGGACGCATCTCCGTTGGTAACCGAGTTTATTCGTCTAAACTATGCCCGCGCTTCGGGCACGTTGGCCCAAGCTGCCGGTTCAACCGGTGCATTCTCTGGTGGTTCAACTAACCTTAGCTTCAGCGGTGGAGCAGGTGGCGACGCTACCGGGGGCAGCGGCGATCAGGGCTTACTGCCGATCATTTCGCGCAGACTTTCACGTCGTGGTTCCATCGAGGTCGATGGCCGCAGCAATACGCTGATCATCACTGACGTCAAAGAAAACATCGATGCAATTCGTCAACTAGCTGCGATTCTGGATCAACCGGAACCACAAGTTGAGATCGAAACACGAATTGTTATCGCGCAGCATAACTTCAGCCGCGATCTTGGTGCCCAACTCTCCGCAGTGGTATTGAATAACGGTCGGGGTGGGGTGGGTTCGCTGGCCACTTTTCCCCAGCCCAGTCAGGCCGGAAGCTCAGGTACTGGAGGTACTGGAGGTACGGGGGGTACAGGGACCGGAACCGTGCCGACCTCGACTAGTCCTTTCAATGACAGAAGCGGGCGTGTAACTGGTCCGTTTCAGCCGACTAACAGCCTGGCGGCAGCCGCAGCCAGCACAATCATCGGTTTGACTACCGGACTTTTCGGTAGTGCTCAAATCAGTGCGCTAATAACGATGGCCGAAAGCCGAGGCGAAGCGAAGACAGTTGCCACGCCACGCGTCACTGCTTTGAATAACCGGCCAGCGCAGATTGAAAGCGGCTCGCAGATTCCTGTGCAAACTACACAGGCTGCCAGCGGCACCGCCGTTGTCACTACGACTTTCGTTTCAGTTCCTTTGCGGCTTTCTATTACTCCGCAAATTACTGATGTAGGCACTGTGATTCTTCGCGTTACTATCGAAAACAACACTATCAACACGGGCATCGCCGTTGGTGGCGTACCGGGAATCGACACCCAGCGCATGCAGTCTGAAGTGCTCGTGCCAGATGGCGGCACCACTGTTATGGGTGGCGTGCTAGCCGACACCGAAGGCGAAACCCGACAGAGAACGCCCGGCCTCGCTTCAATTCCTATTGTTGGCAACATGTTCAAGCGCAAACTGACCACGCGCCAGAGCAGCGAAATCCTGTTCTTCATCACGCCGCATATTTATCGGCCTGATTACCAGGGTCGGCCAACTGCCGGAGCCATCAGCAATGGACCGCGAACGACAACCATCTCGCAGCCAGTGCCGTTGGGCAATCCACAGAGCAACACACCGACACCGACGCAGTTGCAACTGCAACAGCAGGCTCCGCAGTCGGCGCCACAGGGCCTGAACGCTCCGGCGCCAAACGCTGCGCCCGCTAACGCTCCCAGTGCCCGTCCTGGTAGCTTGGGCGGTCAGCGTCCATAAGGGTAAAAGACATGTTCAAGGAAGTATTGGAAACAATAATTGAGCGCACCGAGGGAAGCCTCGGTGCACTCATTATGGGCATCGATGGCATCGCCGTGGAGCGATCGTTAAAGCAAGCGGGCCAGGAAGCAAACCTGGATGTCGCTGCCGCGGAATTTACTTCGCTGGTACGAAGTGCACAGAAGGCCGGCAAAGATACGGGCCTCGGAAACCTTCGTGAGCTCGTCATCTCGCTAGATGATGCTGTGCTATTAGTACGCTTGTTGGGTCAGGAATACTTTGTCGTGCTGGCAATCAGTCCGGAAGGCAACCTGGGCCGTGCTCGCTTCGAGCTACGCAAAGCGGAGTTACAAATCGCCGGTGAGTTTGCGATGTAACCGAATTCACATCCTCGCTAACAAGAAGCCGCTTCTTTGGAGGCGGCTTTTTGTTTTGCTGAGAACGATTGGAATCCGGAATTGATTAAGGCAAGCGAACGTATGGCATGCCGCGCAAGATAATTCTTTGCCGCCGTGCGACGCGCCGAGGATTGACCTGCGGATTGAAAACGGTGCGTGGGTTGGGAATCATCGCTGAGAGAAACGCGGCTTCATTGGCGCTCAATGCCGCTGCAGGCTTATGAAAATAATGTTCAGCGGCAGCTTCCGCTCCATAAATGCCATCGCCCCATTCAATCACGTTCAGATAGAGTTCCAGGATGCGACGCTTGTTTAGCTCGCGTTCCAGAAAAATGGTCAGAATCGCTTCCTCTCCTTTGCGAAAAAATGATTTTTGCGAAGAGAGATAAAGATTCTTGGCTAACTGCTGTGTGATTGTTGATGCGCCACGTTTGAAATCGGGAAGGTTCGGAAGCCAGTCGTCGTTTTCGCCTTCCTTCTTCGCTTCCTTTGCTGCTTCGCGCATGCCCTGGTCCCAAACTTTCTGAATCGCGCCGTAGTCAAAACCATGATGCGTCACAAAGTTTGTATCCTCGCCGGCTAACACAGCGCGTTGTAAGTTTGGCGAGATTCGATCGAGCGCAACCCAAATTTGTTCGCGCTTAGGTTCCTGACCTCGTGCGCGCGCTTCGCTTGCTCGCGCTTCAATCAGGGAAGTGGTGAGGGGAAACTCTGTCTGCAAACGCGCAATGCGGATGAGCATGATTGCCTGAAAGGCAATGAAGCCAACTAACAGGCCCAGCAGAACCAGGAGTATGACCTTGATTATTTTGCGCATGTTCAGCGAGAGCGTTGGCGCGGATCAAGATATTCGCGCAGTCCATCGCCGATGAAGTTGAACGCGAGTACGGTAAGCGCGATGGCAATGCCGGGAAATATCAAGGCGTGTGGCGCCGCTTGAAGTGTAGAAAGGTCGCGCGCTTCTTCAATCATCACTCCCCAGGAAGGGGCGGGAGGAGGAACACCCAGCCCCAGGAAAGAGAGCGACGCTTCCGCTAAGACTGCACCGGCCATGCCGAGGCTTGCCTGAACGATTAATGGCTGAATGGCGTTCGGCAGTATGTGCACTAGCAATATGCGTGTGTCACTCGCTCCGAGCGCGCGCGCGGCTTGCACAAAATCATACTCGCGCACTTTCAAAACCTGGCCGCGAATCAAACGCGCGTAGCCCACCCAGCCAATAATGCACAGCGCAAAGATCAGTTTATTTAGACCGGCACCCAAAAACGCGACCATCGCGATCGCCAAAAGCAATCCGGGAAAGGCGAGAAAGACGTTGAAGACATAACCTGAGACTATGCGATCAATCCAACCGCCATAGTAGCCGGCGAGCGCTCCGAGCGTCGTTCCCACGAAAGCCGAAACAGAGACTACGACGATGCCAACCTCCAGCGAGATGCGTGCGCCAAAAACGACCCGCGAGAAAATATCGCGACCGGTCGAATCAGTTCCGAAGAAATATTGTGCGGACGGCGGGAGGTAGCGAAGGGAGAGGTTGGTTGCGCCTACGTCGTGCGTGGCGATCCAGGGTGCGAAGACAGCGACGATCACGAGTACCGCAACGATGACAAGGCCGACGATAGTTAGACGGTTCATAACTCACGAAACCCGAATACGCGGATCCAACCAGCGATAGACCATGTCGGTAAGCATGTTAGCGATGATGTAAGTCATGCTGATCACAAGCACACATCCCTGCACGACCCGATAGTCGCGTTTGCCAATACCGTCTTCTACAAGCAGGAGCCCCAGGCCGGGCCAGCCGAATATTTTTTCAGTAATGATTGCCCCTGCCAGCAAAATGCCAAGCTGCAAACCAAGAATCGTCACCACCGGGATCAAGCCATTTTTCAGGACGTGTTTGTAGACAACTTTTGTTTCGCTTAATCCTTTTGCGCGGGCGGTCCGAACGTAGTCTTCGCCCATCTCCTCAATTACCGACGAGCGGACCATGCGCGTAAGGATGGCCGCCAGGGCTGCGCCCAACGTGAACGATGGCAAGATGAAATCGGTCCAGTCAAAACGGCCCGACGGCGCCAGCCAGCGAAGTTTGACCGCGAAAACGTAAACCAGCATCGGTCCAATAACGAATCCAGGCAGACTGATCCCTATGAGCGCGACAATGGAAGCGAGATTATCGATCCAGGTGCCACGATTCTTTCCGGCGATTACGCCCAGTGGAATGGCGATCAGTATCGCAATCAACAGCGCCGACAGCGCCAGTTGAATGGTCGCCGGATAGCGCTCAAGTATTAGTTCGATCACTGGTCGATCGGTGCGAAAGGAGCGACCCATGTCGCCGTGAAGCAAACGAACCCAATATTCGGTGTAGCGATTGTTTGCTCCGTGCCATTGAAAGTGTCGATTATTTTGAGCGTCGCGGGGAAAAGAAAAAAAGAATGGCGGCCGGTCAAGCCCATGTAGTTGGCGAAACTGCTCAAACTGTTCCGGCGTTGCTTGTTCACCGAGAACCGCGACTGCTGGATCGCCCGGAACTAGTTCAATCAGAAGCGTCACTAAAGAGACTACGGTCCAAACAACGAGCAGAAAGATTGCGAAACGCCGCAGCGCTGAAAAAACTTTATGCTTGAAAACTGAACGCACTCTGGCGTGTCTCGATTAACGGAAGGATCAAATTCGTGGGGATGATAGCATACGAGTTAGGAGAGCCATTCCTGTCTGTCCAGTGAGAAAACCCGGAATGTGGACCAGAAAGCATTTTGCAAAAAATAAGAACGTAGCCTGCGAGGAAACCGAAATGAGTGCGTGGCCCCGACAACCGCGCTCTCGCCAGGAAATTCCTCCAGGCTACGCTCTTATGGTTGCAAGCACAGGGTGCTTGTAACCAATCCTGAAAATAGGATAGACATTCCTGCCTGTCCTCTTCGAATATTCAGATGACAGGCAAGAATGCCTGTCTTACTTTTTTGGCCGTTTGCCAAGATGCAGGGCCGCAATCCCACCCGTAAGATTCTGAAAAGTCACCTCTGTAAAGCCAATCTCTTCCATCATGGTTGCGAGTGACGTTTGGTCCGGAAAGCGCGAAACCGAATTGGGCAAATACTCGTAAGCGCTTTTAGAACCGCTTATCAAACCACCAAACAACGGCAACAGGTTCGTAAAGTAAACGCGGAAAAACGTTCGCAAGATCGGTGTCTGCGGCTTTGAAAACTCCAAAACCGCGAGCGTCCCACCCGGACGCAGAATTCTTAATAACTCCCTTAACCCACCTTCGACACTCGCAAGATTGCGCAGACCAAAGGCGATCGATGCTGCGTCGAACGACTGGTCGGGAAAGGGAAGCCTCAGCGCATCGCCTTCCACAAAAGGAATTGCCAAGCGTCGTTGTGATGACTTGGCGGCGGCGATGTCGAGCATGGGCCGGCAAAAATCCAATCCCACAACTTGAGCTTGTGTTCCGGCAACTAACGCCAGCGAAAGATCGCCCGTGCCGCACGCTACATCCAAAACCCGCGCGTTACCAACCGGAAGATTTGCGACCACCCTCTCTACTACCAAACGTCGCCAGCGCCGATCGATATTTCCGGAAAGCAGATGATTTAAAAGATCGTAACGAGTAGCGATCGTCGCAAACATCTCGCGGACGCGCTGCGCTTGCTCACGTTTCGTTGCGCTTTCTTCGTCAGACACAGTTAAGCGAAAGTTGCTGTCGATATGGTTGCAGGCAGATTGCGAATGATTTGTGATTATTCAGGTTTGGGAGCTGGTTTTGTTTGCTGCTTCGAAGATTTGGAATCTGTTGTGACGTTGGGCCCAGCTGGAAGTTCACCAAAAAGTTCTATCTTTCCGTAACGCTCAAGTTGTGGCTTGAGAACTTCCGAGTTTCCAATCACAGCTGACGCAACCGGCACATCCCAAAACAACCGGTTCGCCGCTCGCTCTAGATCACTTGAAGAGATTTTCGCCAGGTCACGTAAGCGATCGTCTCCAGATTTAATAGCGTAAGTATCAACATCGAGCCAGGCGTCGGCTGTGCCATCGTTCGTGCCGAGTTGTTTGCTCAGCATGGCCATAGCCTGGCTCCTCGCAGCCTCAAGCTCAGCTTCGGTTACTGGCTGGCTGAGTAATGACTTTAGTACCTCGTGCCCAGTCGAGAGAGTTTTGGTAGTCAACAAATTGTCCACCGTCGCACCCATCAGGAACACCCCGGGCAGCGCGAAAGCGTCATGCCGAACGAAAACCGGATTATGCGCTAAATCCGGCGCCAGCGTTTCCCAACGCTTGCGCGCCACCAGTGCGAGCAACGACGCTTCCTGCGAATCCGGATCGCTGCGGGCAAAGCCACGAACGGCTAATCTGACTTCGGCGCTTTGACCCGCCGGCGCATTCATAATGAGAATGCGCGCATCGGGAACCGCGGGCTGTTGAAATGTGGCCGGCACAATCCTCTCACTTTTGCGCCAACCCCCCAGGAGTTGTCGCAAAGTGCGATTCGCGCGCGCTCGTTCGATGCCACCGATAATCACTAATGTGGCGTTGTTGGGATTTAAAAAGCGGTCGCGCGCAAGCATGACGTCGCCGCGCTCGATACGCTCGAGCGATTCCGAAGTGCCGGAATAAGGACGTCCATAGGGAAAATCGCCAAAGAGCCTGGCGGCAATCGCCCGGTCAGCCAAAATGGTTGGCGAAATGCTGGTGTCCTTTATGATCTTGATACGGCCGTCACGGACCCTGGTGATGTTTTCCGGGGTCAGTTGGGTGCTAACCAGCGCCGTGCGAAGGATCCCGGCTATTTTTTCAAATTCGTGCGCTCGGCCCTGCATCGTTATGGTGATCGAGTCGTAATCAGTAACAACATTGAGCCGACCCTGCATTTCCTCGGTAAAATATTCTCGCGTGGCCGGGTCTGGAAAGAGCAAATCGCCAAGCAACGCGATACTGCCACCCTTGCCCGCAAGATCGAACGCGGCGCCGCTGTGGACGCGCAACTTAAGTAAGACATCCTGGTCGCCCGGTCGCGAAAGCAATAGAACGCGCAGTCCATTCAAAAGCTGGAACCGTTCGGGAGGCGCTGAAAGCTGCCCAAAAACTAACGATTGAGAAGCTGCCACAAGCGTAAGCAGCAGCGCAGACTTTTTAAGAAAACCATCAAATACAGCAAAGTTCATAAGGTTCCAGGTTGATCAGGAGCCAACTCAGTCCAGGATTTAGGCCAAAAAAAGGGAGGCAAAAACATCTTAGAGGCACGATATTTAACCGTCAACCGTTTGGCTTCTAAATGCATCCAAAGCCTCGGGTTGAACAGTATTGGCTGGCTGTCAAGCTTGAACAAGCTCACAAATACGGTACCGCTGCCCGCAGTTTTGTCAGTTCGGTATTTGAAAATGGCGTCCCGCGCGAACGAAAGTTGACGGAAAGCCGTATCCTTTGCCTGTTTGCCGGTAATACTAGTAGGAAGCGATTCCTGCAGAATCGAGTGGCGATTGCCCGAGAGAAAAACAGACGAAGTTTTGCTTGAATCCGCAGGCGCTGGCGACGGGGCGGCTTTCCAACTGTTGTATGAACGGCATCGTAATGCAGTTTTTCGTTTTGCCTATCGCTTGTCGGGAAGCGTGGAAAATGCCGAAGACTTAACGCATGATTGCTTCCTGAGTTTTATGAAAAGGGTTGGGAGTTTCGATCCCGGGCGCGCGTCATTGCGAACTTATCTATTGGCGGCCACCAGGAACCTTTGGTTAAAGCAGTTGCGCACGCTTGGTCGAGAGTCGGCGTTGGACGAGTTTGATGAGAATGGTTTAGTCGGTGTTAATAAGGCTCCGCTGGGCAGATTGCTTGATAACGAAATGTCTTTGAAGGTCGGGGAAGCGGTTGCAGCCTTGCCTCCTTTACAGCGGGAGGCGTTAGTTCTTTTTGAGTATGAGGGTCTCTCGCTAAGCGAGATTGCGAGCATGGTGGGCAGCGACGTGGGCGCGGTAAAAGCACGACTGCATCGGGCCCGCGAACGACTAAGGAAGACGCTGCAACCTTATTTGAATAGCAACAGGGAAATTGTTACTTTGGAGAAGGCTTGAAATGAGCAGCATTGAACCGGGAGACAGCTTTATCTTGGAAGATGATTTGAAGGGTTTGCTGGATCAATGGAATGCGCCAAATCCTTCGAAAGAACTCGATCAACGGGTAGCAAACAGTTATTATAGGGAGTTTGGAAGTGCAGATGCTGCTGCCAATTCAGTACTGCTCCCCCAAAGCCAAAAAGAGGTACGTGCGATGAAGTTTTGTTTCACTTGCAGGGAAGAGTTCGCGGACAAGTTTAGCTTTTGTCCCGTGGATGGTACTCCGTTAACCGCTCCTGCGGCCGAACCGGAAAAGAAGGTGATTCGCGCGGCAAGTGCCAGCGAGCCGATCAGAGTGAGCGCACGCGTTTTTGCCGCAGCCGGTTCCGCCGCTCTGGTGGATCGTGGCGAGTTTCATCTGACAATAATCGATGATGCCGGCTTGGTGGGCAGGCTTGCAAAAGAATTGTCGGACGTAGCGCATCAATATCAATTGACTTGGCCCGAATTCAAGCGTGACCCATTTGGATTCACGAAGCGTTCTCTGATCGGTTACGGGCAAATGGTGTCTAAGTTTCTTGCCAACCGCAATGTGGTGATTGCGTTGGTTGTGGCTGTGCTCGCTATCGCCGGTGTAGTCGGCATTGTGAGTATTTTGGATCGCTCTCAATCTGCCGGTACTTCTCGTGCTGGTCTCGTGGGATTTGGAGTGCTGGCCGGTGTAATTCTTATCGGTATTTTTGCTACTTGGCTTCGTAAAAACCAGAGTGCCGCAGTACTGGGAGCGCCTGACTCGGATTCCAACAACGCGGTCTTTGGCATGATTGCGGCGTTTTCAGTTTTGCTTCTACTTGTAGGAGGCGGTGTTCTTTTGAACTTTTGGCAGCAGAAGAGAACTCAAGAGCAACAGGTCGAAGATCAACTGGTTGCGGATCAGATTTTTGATATTCCTTCCGAGCAGCCGACTCCCGATGAAGGTACAGCGGGACTCAATAAAGGCAACGGCGGTGGCAGCAAGAAGCAACAGGAGAAGCCAGGCGGCGGTGGCGGCGGTGGTCGAGAAGAACAGAAGCCCGCGTCCTTTGGCAAGACTCCTCAAGTCTCGTTGACTGTGCCACAAGTTGTCGCGCCGGATCCCCACCCCCCGACAATAAAAAATCCTGCGCTGCCGGTGGCTGCAACATTGGTTGTAGATCCGATGTTAGTTCCTCCTGATGCGCGAAACCTTCCGTACGGCGACTTTAAATCGAAGAGTACAGATCCTTCTTCAGGTCCAGGCACCGGCAACGGTATCGGCACTGGCAGAGGCGGCGGCATTGGATCAGGTGAAGGCGGCGGTATTGGACCAGGACGAGGCGGCAATATCGGCGGCGGCGACTACCATGAAGGTGGCGGTGGTCCGGGTGGCGGCGGCGGCGGTACTGACTATAACAAGGTGTTCAGCGGCCATGACGTAAATACGAAGGCGCGCGTTCTTTCCAAGCCGGAGCCCCAGTACACGGAAGACGCGCGTAAGAATCAAATAACCGGGACCGTGGTCCTGCGTGCGGTGTTTACATCCGGCGGACAGGTAACAAACATCAGCGCTCGATCTGGTTTACCGTTTGGTTTGACTGAGCGAGCGATTGCCGCAGCACGGCAAATTAAGTTTGTGCCCGCTACAAAAGACGGACATGCCGTTTCGATGTACATCCAACTGGAATACAACTTCAACCTTTATTAAGGCTGGTTCTTCTTAGTGATAAAGGGCGGCGACTGGATTCAGTCGCCGCCCTTTTTTACTTTAGCCGCGGATTAACGCGGAGAGACGACAAGATCAAAAAAAAGGTCCAGTTGGATGAGTAACTATGACCTTTTCGGATTCTTATCCGCGTGAATCTGCGTTTATCCGCGGCCAAATACTCTGTTGTTAAGCACCTAACCTCTCGACGAAGCGCTTGATTCGTTTCACCCCTTCGCGCAACTGCTCCATCGAAGTAGCATAAGAAATACGAACACAACCGTCAGTGCCAAAGCTGGCGCCGTCCGTTACCACCGTCTGCCCTTCTGCCAGCAACCGCATCGCAAATTCCGCGGAACTTTTGACTTCCGCGTTCAAACAGTTGCGCACGTTGGGAAAAACATAAAATGCGCCTTCGGGCTCAGCGCAGCTCAGGCGCGGGATCCCTTTCAACGCATCCAGCAGCCACGCGCGGCGCGCCGTGTATTCATTGAGCATCGCGGCGACAGAATCTTGTGGTCCATTCAAGGCCTCGACCGCGGCGCTTTGCGCAATGGAGTTAGCATTACTGGTCGAGTGTCCCTGGACCTTCAGCATTGCGCCGGTCCATTCGCGCGGCGCCAGCGCGTAGCCCATACGCCAACCGGTCATTGCATATGTCTTGGAAAAAGAGCCGGCGATGCAAAGGCGCTGTCGCAGCCTTTCGGGCAAACCAGCCGCACTGAAAACTTCAGCAGGTGGGTAAACGAAACGCAGATAGCATTCGTCGGAAATCACATAGATTCCGCGATCGGCCAGCTTTTCCATTATTCGCTCGAATTCGCCGGGCGGGATTACGCGGCCAGAAGGATTGTTAGGCGAGTTGAGAATTATCAGCTTGGTGCGCGGTGTTATTGCCTTCTCGACTTGCGCGGCTGTTAGCAGGAAACCAGTGTCTTCCGTGTCAATAAATACCGGCGTCGCCCGAGCGAAAGTCACGATCTCTGGGAACGTCACCCAGTAGGGTCTTGGCAACAACACTTCGTCGCCCGGATTTACCAGCGTTACGACCGCATTGAATATCGCTTGCTTGCCGCCCGAAGTGCCCATCACTTCCGAGCGTTCATAGCCCGTCCCAAACTCGCGCTGATAAAAGTCGATGATTGCTTGCTGTAGTTCGCGAGTGCCGGCAGTGGCCGTGTACTTCGTGCGGCCGGCAACCATCGCTCGGTCAGCAGCTTGCTTGATGTTCTCAGGAGTATCAAAATCCGGTTCACCTGCTCCAAAGTCGACGACGCTGACGCCTTGCGCGCGTAAAGCTTCCGCCGCTTGCATTGCCGCCAGCGTGGCCGACACTTGCATCTTCGCGACGTTTTCTGAAACCGGAAATAGCGAAGAGGCTGGCTTAGTCATTAGCGGTCCGCTTTACTTTCTGTTTCATTCGCGCTTCGACCGGGGGCGGCACCAATCCATCCAACGTGCCACCTAATTGAAAAACCTCTTTCACGAGCCGCGAGCTAACATACGAGTAAGTTTCCGCGGGCATCATGAAAACAGTTTCAATGGACGGCTCCAGCCGCCGGTTCATCAACGCCATTTGTAGTTCGTATTCATAATCTGAAATCGCGCGAATACCGCGCACTATCGCGTTGGCCTGTTGCGCGACCGCATACTGCACCAACAAGCCCTCAAAATGGTCAACGCGAACAGCGCACAAGCCGCGGTTAATTTGCTGTAGAACCTGCGACAGCATTTCGCGTCGTTCATCAATGGTAAAGAAGGGCTGCTTTTCAGGATGGACCAGGATGGCGACTATGATTTCGTCAAAGAGTTTGCAACCCCGCTCAATGATGTCGAGATGTCCGTTTGTGACTGGATCAAACGAGCCGGGATAGATTGCGCGTCGCATGGATAGGGATGGTAAATGGTAAATGGCAAATGGTAAATAGCGTAGCGGGTTGCAGGTAAAAACCGTTGATAAGCAAGATGAAAAGGAGTATGAAAGGGCCCCGTCTCTTTTCGAACGCTATTCCCGAACAGCGCGTCTTCATTTGAGGACCACAATTGTTTTTAGCTTGCGCACGAAGATAGCCACCGGGAAGTTTACTAATTCACGCTTGGCTTGGTGGCAAACAGCATTCTCACGCCCACAACAGGAGAAACCGAAATGACAAAGAGAAAGAAGGGTGTGACCCGGAGACGCTTCCTGGAGCAAGTCGGTCTGGCGGGAGGCTCCGCCGCGCTTTACGAGACGATGACTGCGCTCGGACTGATCAATCTTCCCGAAGCGTGGGCTGGTCCACCTAACCTTCCCCAGGGATCGGGAAAAGGCAAATCAGTCCTAATCCTCGGCGCCGGCATCGCCGGGCTGACCGCTGCTTACGAACTGACGCGCGCAAACTATAACTGCCAGGTTATCGAATTGACTGACCGGGCGGGTGGACGGAATCACACGGCGCGGCGCGGCACTGTACTCAAAGAAGTGAATGAGAAGGGCGATGAGACCGAACAGGTTTGCGAGTTCGACGAGGGACTCTATCTGAATCTGGGACCCGGACGTCTCCCGTACCATCACCGAAGAGCGCTCCACTACTGCAAGGAATTAGGCGTAGCACTTGAAGTCTACGTCATGGAGACGATGGCTAATTTGTTTCAGAGTGACAAAGCATTCGGCGGCCAACCACAGATACGGCGGCGCATCGCCAACGACATGCAGGGCTATATCGCCGAGATGTTGGCAAAAGCTGTCAACCAAAACGCCCTCAACGCAGAGCTCGACGCCGCGGACCGCAACAACCTGCTGTGTCTCTTGAAGAATTTTGGCGACCTCGGCGAGAACGACATGTGCAGCTCGTGCGGCAAGATTAAATGTAAGACGTGCAATGCGGGTTGTCAGGCCTGCGTGAGCTGCGGTAAGCAGTGCCTCACTTGTTTCGAGTATAGCGGCTCTACGCGTTCCGGTTGTGAAAAGCCGATAACCGTTTATGAGTCCTGCGAGCCGGAAACGAAGCTCGCGCTGAAGGACCTGCTTAGCTCGGAATTCTGGACCCACCGCTTCTACCAGTCGTTCGAGTACGAATGGCAGCCGACTCTTTTTCAGCCGGTGGGCGGCATGGATAAGATCGTTGCCGGCTTTGTGCGCAAGATCGGCTCACTCATCCGATACGACACCAAGGTGCTGGACATACAGATTCGCAACAACGGCGTCGCGGTAGTTACCGAAAGCAGCGGAGTGCGCAACACCATTGAAGCGGATTACTGCATCAGCAATATTCCGTTGCCGCTGCTCCAGAAAATCAATAACAACTTCGATCCCACGTTCGCTGCTGCGGTCAAGCAGTGTAAGTATGATCCGACGTGCAAGCTCGGCTGGCAGGCCAACGAACGATTCTGGGAATCAAACAAGAACCAGATTTACGGCGGCATCAGTTATACGGACGACCCGATCACGCAGATGTGGTATCCGTCGTATGACTACTTCACAAAAAACGGCACGCTGACTGGCGTCTATAACTACGATCAGGATGCCATCGCCTTCGGCAAATTGAGCCTGGAGCAACGCATCATTACTGCACGACAAGGCGCAAGCAAGTTTCATCCGGAGTTTGTGGACACACGACTGGTCCCCTCAGACAAGGCTATATCCATCGCCTGGCAAAATATTCCGAATGAGGGCGGCGGCTGGGCCAACTGGGATCCGAATAGCGCAGCCGACGCGCAGGCGTACGCGCGCTTGTTGGCTCCCGATCGTCGTTTCTTTGTGGTGGGTGACCAGGTATCGCAACTGCCGGGTTGGCAGGAAGGAGCGATGATGTCTGCACAACACGTCGTCGAGCAAATAGGTGGCAGACGACTGCTAACCGTGCCACTGATCAGGCATGCCCCCAATACACGACGACTGATCCATGGCCGTAGTTAAGCCTACATCGCTGTTTGGCTAGTTACTATTGAGGGATCCAGCCGCCGGATGGTTTCCTCAACCTGGTTAACCGGAAAAGTTAGTTTTGTTGTCGCGTTCTCAGTTGTTGTTCTTGACACTTCTTACGGGCAATGCTTCAATAACTGCCGGACCAAACGTGGTGAGTTAAGGCGACTTGCGGCCACGTAAAACAATCGGCTAAACAGCTCGGCGAGTCTTCTTAACAAGACTGACGAAAAGGCTTTGGCAAGCCCCGCGTTGTTTGGCGCGGGGCTTTTTATGTAGGACAGGCATTCCTGCCTGTCCATCGATCGACGGGACGACCCAAGCGTGTCTGCGCTACTAAAAAGGGACAGACAGGAATGTCTGTCCTACTAACAATGGCCAATTTTCTCGACACACTAAAAGACCGGATCGTCGTCTTTGACGGCGCGATGGGCACGAATATTCAGGTGCAGAACCTGACGCCTGAAGATTTCGGCGGGCTCGATGGTTGCAATGAATACCTGGTCGTGACCAAACCCGAAGCGGTTGAGAAAGTGCACGCCGGATTTTTGGAAGCTGGTTGCGATGTCATTGAGACGGACACTTTTGGTGCGGCCTCTATCGTCCTGGCGGAATACGACATTGCCGACAAAGCTTACGAGTTGAATCTGAAAGCTGCGCAGCTTGCGAAACGAATTGCGGCTGATTTTTCAACTAAAGAAAGGCCGCGCTGGGTTGCAGGTTCGATGGGTCCCACCACCAAGCTCCCTTCGCTTGGTCACATCTCGTTCCTCGACATGAAGAAGTCCTACTACGACCAGGTGCGTGGGCTGATTGATGGCGGCGCCGATCTTCTAATTGTGGAAACCTGCCAGGACTTGTTGCAAACCAAGTCTGCGCTCTCTGCAATTTTTGCTTACTTTGAAGAGATCAAACGCCGTGTCCCCGTAATCGCACAAGTAACTATAGAGGCTTTCGGCACCATGTTGATGGGCACGGAGATTGGTGCCGCACTGACTGCGCTCGAGCCATTCCCTATTGACGTAATCGGAATGAACTGTGCGACTGGTCCCAAGCAGATGAGCGAAAACGTTCGTTATCTTTGCCAGAACGCGACATTGCCCGTTTCGGTTATTCCCAACGCGGGCATTCCTGAAAATGTCGGTGGCCACGCCCATTATAAGGAGACGCCGGAATCGCTTGCTGGAGATCTAGCGCACTTCGCGCGCGACCTTGGCGTAAATATTGTCGGCGGCTGCTGCGGAACTACGCCCGCGCATTTGCGTGCGGTGGTGGACGCAGTTAAGGACATCACTCCAGCAAAACGAAACAACGAACGGTTGGCGGCCGCCTCTTCCAATTTCATTCAGCAGCCTTACCGGCAGGACACTTCGTTCCTGATCATTGGCGAACGCGTGAATGCAAGCGGCTCAAGGAAGATGCGCGATCTGTTGGGCGCCGAAGACTGGGATGGTCTCGTCTCTTTAGCAAAGGAACAGGAACGTGAAGGCGCACACGTGCTCGATGTGAACGTGGACTTCGTCGGTCGCAACGGCGAGGCTGATATGCATGAGCTGGCATCGCGTCTGGCGACAAACATCAAAATCCCGCTGATGTTCGATTCGACTGAATGGCAGAAGATGGAAGCGGGCCTACAGCACGCCGGCGGCAAATGCATTCTGAATTCGACAAACTACGAAGACGGCGTGCCGCGTTTTGCCAAAGTAATCGAACTGGCAAAACGCTACGGCGCCAGCGTTGTCATCGGCACGATTGATGAAGAAGGCATGGCGCGCACGTCGCAAGGAAAATTCAAAATCGCGCAGCGCGCTTTCGAGCAAGCTACTGGCGAACTTGATCTCCCGGCTGCTGATATCTTTTTCGATCCGCTCGCGCTGCCAATTTCAACTGGCATTGAGGAGGATCGCCGTAATGCCCTGGAAACGATCGAGGGAATTCGTCGCATAAAGAAAGAGTTGCCGGGTTGTTTTACGGTTCTTGGCGTCTCAAACATTTCGTTCGGTTTGAATCCGGCATCGCGAGTTGTGCTCAACTCCGTGTTTCTGCATGACGCTGTCGAGGCTGGACTCGACGCGGCGATCGTCAATGCGAGCAAGATCGAACCGCTGAATCGCATCGGTGAAAAGGAGCTTCAAGTTGCGCGCGAGTTGATCTACGACCAGCGCAAATTTGACGGCGACGTCTGCACCTATGATCCGTTGACCGAGTTCACCAAACTTTTCGAAGGTGTAACCGCGAAGTCCAAAAAGAAAGCTTCGAAAGGCGAAACCGTCGAAGAGCGCCTGAAGAACCACATCATCGACGGCGAAAAGATTGGCCTCGAAAACGAATTAAGGACCGCCCTCGAAAGTTATCCAGCACTCGACATCGTCAACAATATTTTGCTGGAAGGCATGAAGGTGGTTGGCGATCTTTTCGGCAGCGGTCAAATGCAGTTGCCGTTTGTGCTGCAGTCGGCCGAAGCGATGAAGGCTGCCGTGCGCTTTCTCGAGCCATTCATGGAGAAGAAAGGCGGCGCCACAGCAAAAGGCACGATGGTGCTGGCGACGGTGAAGGGCGACGTGCATGACATTGGCAAGAATCTCGTTGACATCATCCTGACCAACAACGGTTACAAGGTGATCAATCTTGGCATCAAGCAACCGATTGAGAACATTCTCCAGGCGCACGAAGAACATAATGCGGACGCCATCGGCATGAGCGGGTTGCTGGTCAAATCGACGCTTGTCATGAAAGAGAATCTGGAGTTGATGAATGAACGCGGCATTAACGTGCCGGTGGTGCTGGGTGGCGCTGCGCTGAATCGCCGTTATGTCGATGACGATCTCAAGCCGCTCTATAAAGGACAGCTCTTCTATGCTCGCGATGCGTTTGCCGGCTTGCACACGATGGACAAACTGGCGAGCGGGAACGGCGCTGATGTGATCGCCGGCGATCTCGCAAAGGCCGCCAGCGCCTCGACGGGCGACGATCTGGAAACACAAGATGCGGAAGACCTGGTTGGCGAGGAAGCGAAGCTCGGCATTCGCAAATCTGTTAAGCCGCGCGGTGCTGTCAAAACTGTTGGCGACACGACTCACACAAACCGCTCGAACGTAAGTACGGATGATCCCATTCCGCGGGCTCCGTTTTATGGGTCGCGTGTGGTCGAAGATATTGCGCTCGATGACGTCTTTTCGTTTGTAAACGAAACCGCGCTATTTAAAGGACAGTGGCAGTTCAAACAGGCAAGACGGCCCGCGGAAGAATACCAGGCGTTTGTGCGCGACACGGTGCGTCCTCTGTATGAAGAACTCAAAGAACGCAGTGAGCGCGAACGCTTGTTGCTGGCGAAAGTTGTTTACGGATATTTCCCGGCGCAATCGTCAGGCAACGATCTAATTATTTATCAGGACGATCAGAAGACTGAGCGGCTGCGCTTTACTTTCCCGCGCCAGCCGGCGTCAAAACACCTTTGTCTTGCCGACTTTTTTGCTTCGGTAGAATCGGGGCGCATGGATGTGGTTGCGTTTCATCTCGTGACGATGGGACGGCGTGCAAGCGAGTACGCGCATGAGCTGTTCAAAGGCGACAACTACGCCGACTATCTTTATTTCCACGGCCTAAGCGTGGAAGGCGCCGAGGCCCTTGCGGAGTTTTGGCACAAGCGCATTCGTGAGGAATTGGGGATTGCTGGAGACGATGCCACGGATATCAACAAGCTGTTTCGACAGCAATATCAGGGTTCTCGTTTTAGTTTCGGTTATCCGGCTTGTCCCAGTCTGGAAGACCAGGCAAAACTTTTCGAGCTCTTGGAACCGGGTCGCATCGGCGTGGAACTAAGTGAAGAGTTTCAACTAGAGCCTGAGCAATCAACTTCCGCTATTATCGTCCATCACCCGGAAGCGAAATACTTTTCGATCGACTGAAAGACAGTCCAAAGTCCAACGTCCAATGTCCAAAGTCCAAAGTCCTGAGCCCAAGGTTAGCTCCGGGCCCCGCGCGGACCGAGGCAGCGTGGACGTTGGACGTTGGACGTTGGACGTTGGACCATTCCGCGAACCCACGCCTGAAGAACTCGCCGTCCTATCATCCTTCGAACGTTTCACTTTTTATTTCGTTCGCCGCATGAACCGGGGAGACTGGAAACGGTTTTGGACCTGGTGTCAGAAAGTCTTTGGAGCCGGTTGGATCCATTTTGCTACCTACAACCTGATGCAAGTGTACGGTTTGGGGAATGTCCATTCACTTTCTCCCGATCGTCCGATCCTGCTCGTTGCCAACCATCGTTCCTTTTTCGACATGTATACCGTGTCAACGGTACTCTTTCGCAATACAAAGTGGCGCAAACAACTTTTCTTTCCCGTGCGTGGCCGCTTCTTCTACCAGGGACCGTTGGGATTGTTTGTGAATCTGGTGATGGGCTGGTGGTCCATGTATCCGCCTTTCTTTGCCTCGGGCGAGAACCCGCTCCTTGAAAAGCGTGCGTTTGATAAATACTCCTTTGCTTTGCTTACGAGTCTTTGTCGCGAGGGCGCGGGCAATGTTATCGGCTTTCATCCGGAAGGGACGCGCAATAAGAGTTCCGACCCATATTCATTTCTGCCGGCGCAGCCGGGCGTCGGGAAACTGATTAAGGACGCTGTCCCCCAGGTGGTCCCGGTTTTTATTGCCGGACTGGGAAACGATTTACCGAAGCAGGTTATGGGTAACTGGACCGGCGGCGAAAAAATTCGCATTCACTTTGGACCACAACTCGATTTGACAGATTATTTGTTGCGCAAAGATCAGGCGAGAACTTATCTCGAGATCTCCAAATTTGCGATGAGCAAGATTGCGGAACTTGGTGAGCAGGATCGTCAGTTGAACTCTGGTGAAGCATAAGAGCGGGGGCAAGCCGCCCTTCCCAACCTAGAGATGAATATAGTTCTTAGATTAGGATCGAATTGAGTGGCTCTGAACCTTTCACAATCAGAGGCCCTCGAACTTACTGCTCAAGTCTGAAAGTCTGAGGGTAGGGAAGGGCGGCTTGCCCCCGCTCTTAGCGCGTACAAAAATGTCTCTGCCACTCGTAATTATTAATCCTGAATCGGCAGGAGGAGCGACTCGCAAAGCGTGGCCGAAGATTGCCAGTGAACTGCGAACTCACTTTGGTGCTTTCCAGCCGGCGTTTACCACTAAGCGATCCGAAGCAATCGAAATTGCGGCTGAAGCCGCGCGCAAGGGAACTAAGTTGATCATCGCGTGCGGCGGCGACGGCACGATTTCAGAAGTTGCTAACGGAATCCTCGCTTCCGGACGGGATGCGGAACTGGGAATCTTGCCGAGCGGCACGGGCGGCGATTTTCGCCGCAGCGTTAATATTCCGACCCGCGCGCGCGACGCGGCCATCATTCTGCGCGACGGCCAAACGCGTCGTATTGACGTCGGTCGAGCTTCGTATGCAACTGACCTGGTCGAACAGGAGACTCGCTATTTTCTTGGCGTCGCTTCCTTTGGAATGAGTGCGGACGTGATCGCGCGCGTAAAAGGCGGCCAGTTGGACTGGTTGCCGGCGAAAACACCTCGTTGGTTGAGTGGCCGCGTTTCTTTCGGCGCTGCAATGCTGCAAAGCGCTGCCAGGATGAAGCCAACGCGGGTCTTGGTTCAACTTGACGACAAACCGGCGCAGTGCACCACGGTGACAAATCTCTGCATAGCGAATGCGCGCTATTTCGGAAGTGGCATGAAGATAGCGCCCAACGCAAAACTGACGGACGGAAAGTTTGACGTTGTTAGTATTGGCG
>Ga0137360_10000291_pt1 | contig 29108 bp, 29 predicted proteins | sample Mad1_60_16metaG_FD_104924 | JGI IMG/M metagenome (GOLD analysis project Ga0137360, IMG submission 104924) | Vadose zone soil microbial communities from Angelo Coast Range Reserve, California, USA - Mad1_60_16 metaG | ecosystem: Environmental > Terrestrial > Soil > Vadose zone | place: USA... | reverse complement strand
GTAACGATCGGTCATTCCCGCGATGTAATCGGCGACAAGGCGTGCGGTCTGGCGTGAGCCCGGCGTCCCCGCCTCGGCCTGCCATTCCGGCGGCAATCGCTCGGGCGCCGCGAGATATGCATCGAACAGGTCACGCACCACATGCGAAGCCTCGGTCGTCGCGCGATAGACCTTCTCGTGGCGATACATTCTTTCGAACAGGAATCGTTTCAGCGCCCTGTCGTTCTCGCGCATCGCCGGCGAGAAGGCGACGACCGCCCGATCCAACCGGCGAATGTCCTCGACCGTGCTCGGCTTGGCATCGGCCAGGCGACGGCGCGTCTCCTCTATCAGGTCGCTTACCATGCGGTCAATCAGCCGGCGCACCGATTCGTGAATGAGGCGCGAGGTCTCCAGTCCGGGATAGTGCTCGGCGACCTCGGCGAAGACCGGACCCACCAGCGGCACATCGGCCAGGTCGGAAACCGGAAAGAGCCCGGCCCGGAGGCCATCGTCGATGTCATGGTTGTTATAGGCGATGTCGTCGGCCAGGGCGGCAACCTGGGCCTCGACACCCGGCCAGCCGCCGAGTTCGAGATCGCGCGCTGCTTGCGAATACTGGGCGATGGTCGCAGGCACACCGCGGGCCCTGATCTTGGCCGACGCACCGGGGCCTGTGAGCGGCCCGTTATGCTTGGCAATTCCTTCCAGGCATTCCCAGGTCAGGTTCAGGCCGTCGAATTCGGCGTAGCGACGTTCCAGATTGACCAGGATGCGAAAGGTCTGCTCGTTATGATCGAAGCCACCGAACGGCGCCATGGCCAAATCCAGGGCCTCCTCCCCCGCATGGCCGAAGGGGGGATGGCCGAGATCGTGGGCCAGTGCCACCGCCTCCGCCAGATCCTCGTCCAGGGCCAGGATTCGGGCGATGGAGCGGGCGATTTGAGCAACCTCGATGCTATGGGTGAGGCGTGTGCGGTAATGGTCCCCCTCGTGATAGACGAAAACCTGGGTCTTATGCTTCAGCCGGCGAAAGGCGGTCGAATGAAGGATCCGGTCGCGATCGCGCTGAAAAGCCGAGCGCATCGGGCTCTCCGGCTCGGGCTTGAGGCGGCCGCGGCTCTGCTCCGGGCGGCTGGCATAGGGGGCAAGGGCCGACATCGGCGGGACAGTATCGGCTGGCCTGGGGTTTGACAAACCGGGCTTCGTCCTTACATTTAGGTGCTGACGGCTTGGCTTACAGCCCAGCCCATGGCGATGGAAGCGGCAAGGCAATGAACGAGATCAGCCCGATCAAGCAGGTGAGCCTCACGGAAGCGGCGGCGCGGCGCATCGCCCAGCTCGCCTCTACCGAGGGCAACCCCAACCTCATGTTGCGGCTGGCGGTTTCCGGCGGTGGCTGCTCGGGCTTCCAATACGGCTTCTCCTTCGACGATACCCGGCATGAGGACGATGCGGAGTTTCAACGCGATGGGGTCAAGCTGCTGATCGATGCGACCTCGCTCGAACTGCTGGCGGGGGCGGAGATCGACTTCGTCGAGGATCTCGTCGGCGCCTCGTTCCAGGTTCGCAATCCCAACGCGACCTCGTCCTGCGGCTGCGGCACCTCGTTCGCCGTCTGATTGGCGTAGCGAGCGGTGATTCGCGTCGCGGCCTGGAACGTCAATTCCGTCCGCAGCCGGATCGGTCATCTGACATCCTGGCTTAGGGCCGGCAAACCGGATCTCGTCCTGTTGCAGGAGTTGAAAAGCCTGAGCGATGGCTTCCCACGCGTGGAAGTCGAGGACCTCGGCTACAACCTCGCCATCGTCGGCCAGAAGACATACAACGGCGTCGCCATCCTCTCGCGCCATCCCATGACCGTGGAGGCGGAGCGCCTGCCTGGGGATGACAAGGACGAGCACGCCCGCTATGTCGAAGCAGTGGTCGAAGCTGACGGCAAGGTGCTGCGTGTGGCCAGCATCTATCTGCCCAACGGCAATCCCGTCGACAGCGACAAATACCCCTATAAGTTAACTTGGCTCGACCGTCTGCATGATCATGCGCGCAGGCTGCTGGCCTACGAAGAAGTGCTGGTCCTGGGCGGCGACTATAATGTGGCGCCTACCGACGACGATGTGTACGACCCCGTCGGCTGGCAGGACGATGCGCTCTGCCGGCCGGAGACCCGGGCGCGATTCCGCCGCCTGCTTAATCTGGGTTTGGTGGACGCCTATCGGGCGCTCCATTCGGAGCCCCACCGCTATACCTTCTGGGAGTATCAGGCCGGACGCTGGCAAAAGGACGAAGGCCTGCGCATCGACCATCTGCTGCTGTCGCCCCAAGCCGCCGACCGATTGGCGGCCGCCGACATCGACCGCGATCCCCGCAAACTGGAAAAGCCCTCGGACCACACGCCCGTCTGGTGCGATCTAGATCTGTGATGCGTCTCCGCGAGCACTCCCGCTCTCAGCCATCCCCTTCCTAATTCTCCCGCCCCCAATAAAGGTGGCGGTGGAGCGTCGCGGTGTACGAGGCCCAAATCTCATCCCTGGAAGCCTGGCCCCTTCGGCATGAGGCGCATGCCACTTCGGAGATGGCGGTAGGGCAAGAGTCGGTGATCGGCGAGGTTCGGGCCGGGCGCGGCCACGATCAGGATCTCCTCAGCGATGGGCTGGAAATCGCCCCGGAAATGGACCGAGCTTTTGAGGGCCAGGATCTTCTGCGCGCGGGGCTCAACGCCCAGGTGGCGGAAGATGGACTGGTCGGCCGCCTGCTGTTTCCGGCTCGACACAACGATCCGCAAGTCTTTGATTTTCAACAATACCATGGGACCCAGATTCATATGATTGCCAGCATAGACAGGCCCCGTCGCAGCGAAACGCCCATCGCCCAGACGCTCAACCGTGAAACGCCCCGCCATGGGCTGGCGATCTGAAATGCGCGATCCCTCGCCGATGGCAATTTCGAGTTCCGCCCCCTCGCCCGCCTCATGGGCGGCAGCTGCGGCACGAGGATCGTAAAGGATCCCGGCGACCGCGCCCTGCGCATCGTGGCGCAGCAGGGCCTCCATCAACCCGACCGTATCCGAATTGCCACCCGCTCCCGGATTGTCTTGGGTATCGGCCAGCACTACCGGCCGGTTGGCCCTGACGGTGATCCTCTGCGCGCGTAGCACGGCTTCGTCGGGTTCGTAGATCGTGCCGGCGAAGTCCCCCTCGGCCTCCAGCACTGCCGCACTCAACCGATCGGCCGCGCGGTCGGCGGCGATTTGGGATTCTGCATATGCAAAGACGGCGGGCCCGCACTTGCGAATGTCGGCCGGCGGAAATCCCGGCGTGAAGGATAGGCTCGCCACATCGCCGCTTTCGATTGCCGCCCGTTCGCGAAACAACCGCGCCGCCGGATCGGCGAGCGTGCATTGCCAGCTGAGCGGAATCAGAAATGGCAGCTGGCGCAGGGACTTGGCAAGACGGCCCTTGGCCATGATCCGATCGAGCAGATCCGCGCAGTGCCGACCGGTCTCCGCCATGTCGACATGGGGATATGTGCGATAGCCGATCATCGCAGTCGCCAACTCCACCATCGCCGGCGAGATATTGGCGTGAAAATCCAGAGAGGCGACGACGGGCAGGTCTGGCCCGACGACGCGGCGAATGCGGGCCAGCAATTCCCCTTCGCCGTCTTCCAGATGCTCGGCCACCATCGCGCCATGAAGATCGAGCAAGAGCGCATCGATGGCCCCCGCCCCGGACAGCCGCTCAACCAACTCGCTGGATATCCGCTCAAATGCATCTTTGGTGACCCGACCGGAGGGTGTGGCGGAGCACCAGAGTAGCGGTCGCAGGTCATGGCGGGCACGCTTCGCCGCCTCTATGAATCCGGCAATCGGAATATTGACCCCGGCGACGGCATCGAAAATCCGGTCGCCGCGCGACAAGCCGGGCCAGCCGCTTTCCTCGACGAAATCGTCATAAGTGGCCGGCGTCGGCGAAAAGGTATTGGTCTCGTGCTGGAATCCGGCGATGGCGATGCGGGCCAAGATGATCTGTTCCTTAGAGTTCGATCAGGCGGTCAGGCACGTGATTGGCTTGGCTGGGCGCGGCCGGGAAATGCCGCCCGAGCACGGCCCCAAGATCACGAATCGCCGTCTCCAATGCTGCAGCTACCTTGCCAGCACGTGCCGTGGCGGTGAAGGCGTCGACGATGCGTTGCCACTCGGCGGTCCCCACCAGGGAATCGATGCCATGATCGGCGACGATCTCGACCTGACGCTCGGCCAGCGCCACCAGCAACAGCACACCGTTATGGGTGGGCAGCGCGCCTAATCCACGTTCGAAAAACAGGAGGCGGGCGAGGCGCCGCACCAGCATCGCCCGCTTGCCACGCGGCGCAAGCCAGGCCGATAGCGGTGTTAGTTCGAACAGGGCATAGGCGATGGCAAAGGCCGCGCATTGCAGGCCGAGAGCGATCACTACCGATATCCAGGGATCCCAAAATGTCGCGGCCAAGGCGACCGCAAGGGCGGACACAAGACCGGCGCTGAGGCTGACCGCGTGATGGCGTTCGGCGCGGCGCACGATCGCGGCCGCGAACTCAGCGCTGGTGGCCTGCTCGGCTTCGCGGATCGCCGCTTCGATGGCGCGGCGACCTTCGTCGGAGATCGATTGCATGGATTTCACCATCCGCCGGACGCGCCCCCGCCACCGAAGGAACCCCCGCCGCCCGAGAAGCCGCCGCCGCCCGAAAAGCCACTACTACTCGAGAATCCGCCGCGGCCGAAGCCCCCGCCCATATAGGGATACACCGAACCCCAGCGTCCTCCGCCTCGACGGCGTCTGTTTATCATGATGATAACGGCAATGAAGATGATGAAGGGGAGGAAACCCTTTAGGAACGGAGTCACGCTTGAGTTGTTGGGCGATGTTTGCGCCGGGGCCGTCACGCCTTCGACCTTGCCGCCCAATCCCACGATGATCGCATCGACGCCGGCCCCTATGCCGCCCGGGATATCGCCACTGCGAAACCTTGGGACGATGATGTTGTTGACGATCCCATTGGCGGTGGCATCGGGCATTTCGCCCTCGAGGCCGTAGCCGACCTCGATCCGCAATTTATGATCTTTCGGTGCCACGATCAGGAGGACGCCGTTGTTCTTGCCCTTCTGGCCGATCCCCCAACCGCGGCCGAGCGCCAGGCCCCAATCCTCGATGGTATCGCCGCCCAGATCGGGCAAGGTCACGACCACAAGCTGGATGCCCGAGGATGTCTCGAAGCTCGCCAACTCGCCCTCGATCTGGTTGCGGGTCCAGTCGTCCAGGACGTGGGCCGCATCGACGAGGCGGCCGGTGAGCGGCGGTATCGCCGGATCGGCAACGGCAGGCAGCGGCGCGACAAGCGCCAGCAACGCAATTGCCATCGCAAAGCGCATTGCAGTCGTCTCTCTACGGTGTGTTGAAGTTGACCGCGGGGACGGCGGCCGCCCTGTCGTCGATGGTGAACTGCGCCATCTCCTTGGCATCGGGATAGAGCAGCCAGGCCCACCAGCGGCCGGGGAATGTCCTGAGCTCGGTATTGTAGAGTCGAACGGCGTCGATATAGTCGCGCCGCGCCACTGCGATGCGGTTCTCCGTGCCTTCGAGTTGGGCCTGAAGCGTCTGGTAGTTGGCGTTGGCCTTCAGCTCTGGATATTGCTCCGACACCACCAGCAGGCGCGAGAGTGCGGAGGTGAGCCCGGCCTGGTTCTGCTCGAAGGCTTGCATTGCCTGGGGATTGGTCAGCACATCGGCAGGCAGCTGCATCTGGCCGACCTTAGCACGGGCCTCGACCACCGCCTGCAGAGTCTTGCTCTCGAAATTGGCTGCGCCCTTCACCGTGGCGACCAGATTGGGAATCAGATCGGTGCGACGCTGATACTGGTTCAGTACCTGGGCCCAGGCCGCCCTGGCCTGTTCTTCGTATGTGGGAATCGAATTGACTCCGCAACTCGCGATCAACGGCAATGTCAGCGACAGAAGGACCAGCCCCGCAATCGCGCGGGCCATCCGCGGCAAATGCAGGGACCTAAATATCCGCATAGACATGGGTCTCTGCCTTCCCGCCCGGATGGGTAACGGCACCCTTGTCCGCGTCGCCCACGGTCTGGGCATAGCGCCAGATGGAACCGGATTGATAATCATGGCGCCGTGGCTTCCAGGCCTCGCGCCGCGCCGCCATATCGCTGTCGCTGACATCGACGTTGAGAATGCCCTTTTGCGCATCGATGTGGACGATATCGCCGTCCTTGATCAGGCCGATAGGCCCGCCCACCGCCGCCTCGGGTCCGACATGGCCGACGCAGAATCCGCGCGTGGCGCCCGAGAAACGCCCATCGGTGATGAGCGCGACCTTGTCGCCCAGGCCTTGGCCATAGATCGCCGATGTGGTCGCCAGCATTTCGCGCATCCCCGGCCCGCCCCGCGGACCTTCGTAACGGATCACCAGAACTTCGCCTGGCTTGTATTTGCCTTCGCGCACGGCGAGGAAGGCATCTTCCTCGCAATCGAAGCAATGCGCCGGACCGCTGAAACTCAGATTCTTCATCCCGGCGATTTTCACGATGGCGCCCTGAGGCGCCAGATTGCCTTTGAGGCCAACGACGCCCCCGGTAGTCGAGAGGGGATTGTCAGTCGGCCGCACCACATCCTGGCTGGTGGGAAAGGCGATGTTCTTCAGATTCTCCGCCATGGTCTTGCCGGTGGCGGTTAGGCAGTCGCCGTGCAGGAAGCCCCCTTCCAACAGTGCCTTCAGCAAGACGGGCACGCCGCCCACGTCGTAGAGATCCTTGGCCACATAGCGCCCGCCGGGTTTCATGTCCGCGATATAGGGCGTGCGGCGGAATATCTCGCAGACGTCGCCAAGATCGAATTCGATTCCTGCCTCGTGCGCGATCGCAGGCAGATGCAGACCGGCATTGGTCGAGCCGCCCGAGGCGGCGACCACCATGGCTGCGTTTTCCAGCGACTTGCGCGTGACGATGTCGCGGGGGCGAATCTTGCGGCGGAGCAATTCCATCACCGCCTGGCCCGAGGCTTCGGCATAGGCGTCGCGGCTCTCATAAGGCGCCGGCGCCCCCGCCGAGCCGGGCAGGGCCAGGCCGATCGCTTCGGACACGCAGGCCATGGTGTTGGCAGTGAACTGGCCACCGCAGGAACCGGCCGAAGGACAGGCAACGCATTCCAACTCATGGAGATCGGCATCGCTCATCTTGCCGCTGGAATGAGCGCCGACGGCTTCGAACACGTCCTGGACCGTGACGTCGCGCCCGCGGAAGCGGCCCGGCAGAATGGAGCCGCCGTACATGAACACCGACGGCACGTTGAGCCGCACCATCGCCATCATCAGTCCCGGCAAGGACTTGTCGCAGCCCGCCAGCCCGACCAGCGCGTCGTAGCAATGACCGCGCACCGTCAGCTCGGTGCTGTCGGCGATGACCTCGCGGCTGACGAGCGACGACTTCATGCCGGCATGACCCATGGCGATGCCGTCGGTCACGGTGATGGTGGTGAACTCCCGCGGCGTGCCGCCGGCGGCCTTGACGCCTCGCTTCACCACCTGGGCTTGGCGGCTGAGCGAAATATTGCAGGGAGCAGCCTCGTTCCAGGTGGTGACCACGCCGACGAAGGGCTGGGCGATCTCCTGCTCCGTCATGCCCATGGCGTGATAGTACGATCGATGCGGCGCGCTGGCCGGGCCGATAGAGACGTGGCGGCTCGGCAGCTTGGATTTGTCGGTCTGGTTCATGGCTTGGTTTCTTCCCTGATCTGGCGCTTGGGCAACGGCAAAATAGCCGGGCCTATCCATGCCTTCCAATGCTTAATCCGCCAAGGCCCATGCCGGCTTGCTGTTAGGGTGAGTAGCCTTTAGCCGTGCAGCCAGTCGTAAACGGTTGGGTTGTCCGCGCAGGGCCCCAAACCGCATTCCAACAAGGTGGAGGCGAGATTGCCGGCCACCAGCAGGGCGAAGAGCCAGAAGCTGGCCGCGGCTAGTCGATCGACCGGCTTCGAGGCGCGCTCCGGCGACGGGTTGACGCCCTCCAGCAACAGGAGCAGGCCCGCATAGAGCATGCTGCCGGTGAAGGCCGCAAGTGCCCAGCTATAGAAATGCAGCCCCAGCATCGTCGTGCCATAACCCGGATCGCCAGGTCGGATATGCAGCAGAACCTGGCGCAGCGATATGCCGGCCCCAATGACGGCGCCGATTAGCATCAGGCCGTAATGGGCGGGCGACGAGCCGAACCGGATGTTAAAGAGGAACCCCAGCCCCAGCGCGACAAAGGCCCCGCGCTGCAACAGGCAGAGCGGACAAGGTAGTTCACCCAGCACGAGTTGATAGATGAAGGCGACGAGGAGAACTCCGGAGATCCCCAGCAAGCCCAAAACGTTCAGCGATCGGATCGGCATCCCCCACAGTCCTCCCGGCGGCCTAGAATGAGAGGCCCAGAAAATCGCGGGCGTGGTGTTTGAGCCAGGCCAGCGGCACGAGTGCCAGGACGAACCAGACCCAGATGCTGGCGCGCCGGCGCCCGCCCATGGCGAGAGCGGTCGCGATCAAGCCAAGCAGGAAAGGCAGCGCCATGACCATGGTCTATGGAAAACACGGAATGGATGCGCCGGCAAGCCACCGCGTCTAGGCCTTTACCCCCAAGCGGCCATGGCCGAGTCTCTGGGCGCCATTTTCCGGAGAGATCATGTAAACCCTCGATACGACCCAAGCCGGGCATTCGGATCATCGGCAAGAACAGCATGGCGGTCGGGGCGACCGGACGAGCGCCGACGATATCGTTTACTGCCGCCGGGCGCCGCTCTCAGGATATCGCCGAAGCGCTGAACAAGGAGCGTATCGGCATCGGCTATGGCGACTTCTTTGCCCGGCGCTGCATCGAGGCGCTGGGCCTGACGCCAGAGGATGGCGTCGTGCGCGTCGGCATCGCCCATTACAACGATGACGGCGACAACGACCGCCTGTTGGCGGCACTCGACCGGTTGCTCAGCGCGAGGCAATCCTCATGCGCCCGCAGTTGCGGGAGATCGGGCGCACTGGTTCTTGCAGCAGGAAGATCTCCGGCCTCGCCACCATATCGGTGATGTAAAAGTCGAAGCTGACGGATTGGCCGGGCTTGACCTGTCCATCGGCAAAGTCGATCGCATCGAATGGCTCATCAATGACCCTGGCGTGATGGAATCCGCTCGACACCACCGGGGGCAGGCGGGTGTAACCCTGCGCGAAGGAAAGACCGTCGCCGTAAGGGCTGGGCTCGGTCGGCGTGGTGCGCAGTTCCATGCGGTACTGGCTCCAACTCCCGCCTGTATGATTGATCGCGATCTTGGCGATGGCGAATCCGACTATGTGCTGGCTGCCGATGCGATTGCCGAAGCCGACATTCATGCCGCGAATGACCAGAATGGGCGTGTCGCCCGTAACATCTTCCACCACGACGAAGGGATCTTCCAAGGTGCCGGTCCCCGTCACCTTGAGGATGGTGAAATCGCCGTGCTCATCGCTGAAGGTAATGCCTTCGACCGTGATGGACGCCGCGAGCGCCGATCGTGCTGCCAGCGAGGCGGCCAGAAGCCATACGAGAGCCACGCGTTTCATGCGATGATCGTTCTCAATTGAGATTCTTCAATCGCTCGACGGCAACCAGCAGTTTATCCCGCTTCGAAATTTCTTCTGCCAGGCGCTCACGTAATCCCCCGACCACTTCCGCCGGCGCCTTAGCGACGAAGTCGGCATTGGCCAATTTTTTCTCCGACTTGATCGCTTCGGCCTCGCAGCGATCAATTTCCTTTTTGATTCGGACACGCTCGCGCTCGACGTCCAGATGGCCGGCGAGCGACAACATGACGGTGGCGTCACCTACCACCAGCTGTACTGTGCCACGCGGAGAGTCCGAGGCAGCGCGAATCATGACCCGCGCAAGATGCTGGATCAGCGCACGGTAACGATCGAGCCGCGGGCCTGCGTCGCGGATCCACGTGTCGAGCTCGGCCCCGGGCGAGACATTCAGTTCCGCGCGCAGGGCGCGGATTTCGGAGACCAGACGGATGACCCAGTCAAGGTCCGCCGTGGCCTCGCCGTCGATGAGATTGGCTGAATAACTCGGCCACGGCGCCACGATGAGCGGCCTCTCGCCGCCGAGCGCCTGTTGCCACAGCTCCTCGGTGATGAAGGGCATGAAGGGATGCAACAGATGCAGTAATTGCCCCAGCGCCCAGGCGACCGCCGCCCGCGTCTCGGCCTTTGCCACCGCGTCGCTGCCGGCGAAAATCGGTTTGGCGAATTCCAGATACCAGTCGCAGAACTCGCCCCAGACGCCGTGATAGAGTGCGTGGGCGGCTTCATTGAATTTATATTCGGCCAACGCCTGATCGACGCGTTCCGCGAGAGCGACGATCCGCCCGACGGCCCAGCGATTTACTTCCTGCCGGCAGGATGCCGGATCGAAGGATGCCTCGAGCCGGCATTCGTTGACTTGACAGAATCGCGCGGCGTTCCACAGTTTGGTCGCGAAATTGCGATAACCCTCGACTCGGCTCTCGGCCATCTTCACGTCGCGCCCCGGCGCGGCAAATGCAGCAAGCGTGAAGCGCAAGGCGTCGCAACCGTATTTGCCGATGAGGTCGAGGGGATCGACGATGTTCCCCTTGGCCTTCGACATTTTCTGGCCGTGCTCGTCGCGCACGAGAGCGTGGATATAGACGGTGTGGAACGGCACTTCGCCCATGAAATGCTGCCCCATCATCATCATGCGGGCGACCCAGAAGAAGATGATGTCGAAGCCGGTCACCAGCACGTCGCCGGGGTAATAGCGGGCCAGCTCCGGCGTCTTCTCCGGCCATCCCAATGTGGAGAACGGCCATAGAGCGGAAGAGAACCAAGTATCCAGCACGTCCTCGTCGCGCTCGAGGGCGACGGCCCGGCCATAATGCTTGGCGGCGGTCGCATGCGCCTCCTCATCCGTCATGGCGACGAAGATTTCCTTGTCCGGCCCATACCAGGCCGGCACCTGATGACCCCACCAGAGCTGGCGCGAGATGCACCAGGGCTGGATGTTGCGCATCCATTGGAAATACGTGGCCGTCCATTGTTCCGGCACGAAGACGGTGCGCCCCTGCTCCACCGCGGCGATGGAGGGTTCAGCCAGCTTGGCGGCGTTCACATACCACTGGTCGGCCAACCAGGGCTCGATCACCACCCCCGATCGATCGCCGTGGGGAATGGTCAACAGATGCGGCTCGATCTTTTCGATCAGGCCGGCGGCCTCCAGATCCTCGATTACCTTCCTGCGCGCCGCTTCGCGGGAGAGGCCGCGATAGGCGGTCGGCACATTGGCGGTCAGGCGCGCGTCGGCATCGAAGACATTGATCATCGGCAGGTTGTGGCGCTTGCCCACCTCGAAATCGTTGAAGTCATGGGCCGGCGTGATCTTGACCACGCCGCTGCCGGCGGCGGGATCGGCGAGCTCGTCGGCGATCACCGGAATCAGGCGATCCACCAGCGGCAGGCGAATCTCTCTGCCGATCAGGGCGCGATACCGCTCATCATCCGGATGAACGGCGACGGCGGTATCGCCCAGCATGGTTTCCGGCCGGGTGGTGGCGACCACGATGAAACGCCCCGGCTCGCCCTCCACCGGATATCGGAGATGCCAGAGGTGGCCCTTGATCTCGCGCTGATCGACCTCGAGATCCGAAATGGCCGTGTGCAGCTTCGGGTCCCAATTCACCAACCGCTTGTCGCGATATATCAGTCCTTGGCGATGCAGATCGACGAAGACCTTGCGCACGGCATGGCTCAGCCCCTCATCCATGGTGAAGCGCTCGCGCGCCCAATCGGCCGATGCGCCAAGCCGGCGAAGCTGGCTGATGATGGTGCCGCCGGATTCGCGCTTCCATTCCCAGACCTTTTCCAGGAAGGCCGCGCGGTCGATGGTGGTGGAATTGGCGCCGGCGCCGGGGCGCGACAGCACGATCCCCTGCTCGGCAAGCTGTCGTTCCACCACCATCTGGGTGGCGATACCGGCATGGTCGGTGCCGGGCTGCCACAGCACATCGCGACCGCGCATGCGCTCGTAGCGGACGAGAATATCCTGCAAGGTGAAGGTCAGGGCATGGCCCATATGCAGGCGGCCCGTCACATTGGGCGGCGGCATCATGATGGTGAAGGGCTGGGCCGGCGACGACGGATCGCTGGCGAAATATCCGCCCTGCTCCCAGCGCGCATAATGCTTGGCCTCGACCTCGGCCGAGTTGAATGTTTTTTCGAGCATGGTGGCTTGTTTAAGGGCCGGCAACCGGGCTGGCAAGGGCGGGCGCCGTCATAAGTTCATTCGGTTCGCTGACGGATCCGCTCGATTTCCTGTTGAACCAAGCGTTCGACAATGTCTTTCAAGTTGGCGTTCAGCCATTCCTGGACTTTCGGTTCAAGCGACTGGCGAACGAGTTCTTCCAGCGTCGGGCCGCCATCGCGCGCCGGGCTGCGGGCCAGTTGAGTGAGCACGGCGTTGGATTTGATCAAGGTTTCGGCGGAAACCGGTCCGTTCGACGACGCCATGGGCGCTTGGGACGGTATGGACATCTGGGCTGGGGCCGGCGTCGGAGCCACGCCGATTTCAGGTGAGCGCGGCGGCAAGGCGTCGGTTAGAAGGAGGACGTCGAGCGGCCGAGAATTCGAACGTTCGACAGAAGCAACCGCCGCTTCAGGCGCCGCGTCGCCCATCGGCCGGTCGACTGCCACGACCGTGCCATCCTCCGCCAGCATCTGCGTCAGAACCAACGCCTCGCAATCGGCTGGCGGCTGATCGCCGAGGATGCCGCGGACCGAGGTCGGTTCGGGTGGCATCTCAGGCCGGACGGGCTGCGGCACCGGCGGTGGCGACGGCTCGGAAGCGGCAAGTGGCCGCGAGGCAGTCGGTGATGTGGCTGGTGACATCTGGGCCGGGGGCATTGGGGCAACCGGCGGCCGTGTCGCCGCTGGAAGCGTCACAGGTTGTGGCGCGGGGAGCGACCCGTCCTCCGAGATGATGCGACGGATGGAGGCGAGGATCTCCTCCATCGACGCCTCCGGCGTACCGCGTGACTCGCTCATGCCTTCCTGATCCCCTGTTAGGACCTTCGCCATCCTGACTCAATCCCGATCCCCTTGGCCCGATCCCCTTGTGAGAATAGCATAATTGGAGACCCGGCCAACAAACTGCCACTATGCGCCGGCGCGGCCGCCGGGTCGACATCGCCCGGATCGGGCAGCGGCAATCTAAAAGACGAAACCGCGCTTGCCTTCGAACCCCGGCAGAGGGTACACCGCCGCATCGAAGATGGCCCGGTGGGACAGGATATTGGCGCGCTTGGTATGAAGAATTGCCCGCCCGATCCCATTGGCGACGACCACGGCGACCAGCCTTCCCCCATCGGCCAGTTGATCGAACAAGGCCTGCGGGATGACCTCCGCCGCGCCGTCCAGCAGGATGAGGTTATAGGGCGCGCCGCGCGGCCAACCCTGGTTCAGCGGTCCCTCGGCTTGGGTCGCGCCGATCACGGCCAGCCTGGCGAACTGCTCGCGCCCCTTGGCGGCTAGCGCCGGATCGCTTTCCAGCGCCACGACGGATCTCACCAGCGGCGCCATAACCGCCGCGCCATAGCCCGTGGCCGAGCCGACCAGCAGCGCATTATCGCTGGGCGAGGCCTCGGCCTCCTGCACCAGACGGGCAAAAATCATGGGCTCCATGAGATAGCGCCCCGCTGCCAGTGGAATGTCTTCATCGACATAGGCGGCATGGGCACGCTCGGCCGGCACGAAGCGCTCGCGCGGCACCACAGCCAAGGCTGCCAGCAAGGCGGCATGGGTCACTTTATTCGTGCGGATCTGGCTTTCCACCATATTCCGGCGCGCGGTTTCGTAGTCCATCGCGTCCTCCTTTAGGCGCGGCATCATAATGTCCCGCCCCGGCCTATGCCATAGGCGCGGAAGTTTATGACGAACGGACCACCAATGCCCCGCAACCGCTCCATCATCTCGTTGGCGAAAACGAAGCGAAAGAATTGCGCGCCGGTAGTAAGAACTGTCTGTTTCATGGTTCTCGGTCCCATTTTGCGCAGCCGGAGCATAGGTGGTTTTCCCGGCGCAGTTTGCTAGATATTCTCTCGCAGGCCTATCTAGGGCTGGCCACATCAATTGACTCGACCGCCAGCTTTGGGCGAGCTTGCATGACCGACGCCCACCAGGAGAACGACCTTGCGCAAGCGCTTTCGCGGCACAGCCAGCTACATAACCTCGCGCGATCTGGAGGTCGCGGTCGACGCCGCCGTCACGCTGGAGCGCCCGCTGTTGGTCAAGGGCGAGCCGGGGACCGGCAAGACGATGCTGGCCTTCGAGATCGCCGGCGCGCTGGGCCTGCCCCTGATCCAATGGCATATCAAATCGACGACAAAGGCCCAGCAGGGCCTCTACGAATACGATGCCGTGTCGCGGCTGCGCGACGGGCAGTTGGGCGACCCTCGGGTGCACGACATCGCCAACTACATCGTGCAAGGCAAGTTATGGGACGCCTTCCAGGCGTCGGAGCCCGTGGTCCTGCTGATCGACGAGATTGACAAGGCCGATATCGAATTTCCCAACGATCTGCTGCTCGAACTCGACCGCATGGAGTTCTTCGTCTACGAGACGCGCCAAACGGTGAAGGCGAAGCACCGGCCTGTGGTGATCATCACCTCGAACAACGAGAAAGAACTGCCCGACGCTTTTCTCCGCCGTTGCTTCTTTCACTACATCCGTTTTCCCGGGCCTGAGATGATGGAGCGTATCGTAGCCTCCCACCTGCCCAATCTGCGCAAGGAGCTGACGCGCGAAGCGCTGACACTCTTTTACGAAATCCGCGACGTGCCGGGATTGAAAAAGAAGCCGGCCACCTCCGAACTGATCGACTGGCTGAAGCTGCTGATGGCCGACGAAATACCCGTGGATGCGCTGCGTTCCAAGGACCCCAAGGTGGTGATCCCGCCGCTGCATGGCGCGCTGCTGAAGAATGAGCAGGATGTGCATTTGTTCGAGCGGATCGCCTTCCTGCATCGCCGCATCCAGGGCTGATGTTCGCCGGATTCATTGCACAGCTGCGTGCTGCCGGCGTGCCCACGTCGCTGACCGAGTATCTGACCATGCTGCGCGCCCTCAAGGCGGGTAGTGCGGCCTATGACGTCGAGGATTTCTATTTCCTGGCCCGTTCGGCCCTGGTCAAGGACGAGCGACACGTCGACCGCTTCGATCGCGTCTTCGCCCATTTCTTCCGCGGGCTCGAATCGCTCAGCCCCGATATCGTCGCCGACCTGCCCGAGGAATGGCTGAAGAAACTGGCCGAAAAACTGCTGACCCCGCAGGAGATGGCTCAGATCCAGGCTCTGGGCGGCTGGGACAAACTCATGGAGACGTTGCGCCAGCGCCTGGCCGAACAAAAGGGCCGCCACCAAGGGGGATCGAAATGGATCGGCACGGCAGGTACCTCGCCCTTCGGCGCCTATGGCTACAACCCCGAGGGTGCGCGCGTCGGCCAAGGGGATTCGCGCAGCCGTAGCGCCGTGAAGGTGTGGGACAAGCGAGAGTTCCGCGACCTCGACGGCGATGTCGAGCTGGGCACGAGAGGCATGAAATTGGCGCTGCGCCGCCTGCGTCGTTTCGCGCGCGAGGGCCAGCCCAACGAACTCGACATGTCCGGCACCATCCGGGCGACTGCGCATAATGCCGGCCTGCTCGATCTGAAGCTTCAGGCCGAGCGCCGCAACAAGGTGAAGGTCCTACTGCTGCTCGATATCGGGGGCTCCATGGACGACCATGTGGAAGCCTGCGAGCAGCTATTCTCTGCCGCGCGGGCCGAATTCCGCCATCTCGAGACCTTTCATTTCCACAATTGCCCCTATGAGCGCCTGTGGCGCAGCAATCGCCGGCGCGATCTCAACGAGACACCCACCTGGGAGGTGTTGCACCGCTACGGTCCCGACTGGATGCTGGTCTTCGTCGGCGATGCGACCATGAGCCCCTATGAGATCATTCAGGCCGGTGGCTCCATCGAGCATTGGAACGAGGAGAGCGGTCAGGTGTGGCTTCAGCGCCTGACCCGACATTTTGCCAAATCGGTCTGGCTCAATCCGCAAAGGGAGGGCCGCTGGGAACATACCCAATCGTTGCAATTCCTCCGGCGGCTGATGGAGGGGCGCATGTATCCCCTGACCCTGGACGGGCTCGACCAAGCCATGAAGGAGTTGGCACGATGACTGCGCTGCGCAAGCTGACCTTGTCCAATGGCGATGCCGTCCCGGTCCTGGGCCAGGGCACATGGAAAATGGGCGAGAGCCGTAGCAAGCGCAAAGACGAGGTGGCGGCGCTCAGTCTGGGTATCGACCTAGGCATGACCCTGATCGATACCGCGGAGATGTACGCCGAGGGAGGCGCGGAGGAGATCGTCGCCGAGGCTATCAAGGGCCATCGGCGCGAGGTCTTCCTGGTCAGCAAGGTCTATCCCCACAATGCCAGCCGGGCCGGCGTGGTCGCCGCCTGCGAGCGCAGCCTGAAACGGCTGAAGACCGATCGGCTGGATCTCTACTTGCTGCACTGGCGCGGCGGCATCGCGCTCGCAGAGACGATCGCTGGTTTCGAAGATCTGGCGGCGGCGGGCAAGATTCGAAGTTTCGGCGTCAGCAATTTCGACATCGCCGACATGCGAGAGCTCTACAGCCTAAGGGGTGGACACACCGTCGCAACCAATCAGGTGCTCTACAATCTCAAGCACCGCGGCATCGAATTCGATCTGCTGCCTTGGGCCGCGAGCGAACACCTGCCTCTCATGGCATATTCCCCGCTAGAGATTGGACCGCTGATCCGCGCCGCCGGCGTTCGCCGCGTGGCCGAACGCCATGAGGCGAGCCCGGCGCAGATTGCACTTGCCTGGGTGCTGCGCCTGCCGCAGATCCTGACCATCCCCAAGGCCAGCAAGATTGAACATGTGCGCGAGAATCGCGCGGCTGCCGACATAGGGCTCACAGCCGAAGACCTAGCAGACCTCGATACCGCGTCGCCCCCGCCGCGCCAGGCGGCACCGCTCGAAATGAACTGAATTCGCCATTCCGATCTTAAGAATCCGCCATGGCTGGGCGTGCCGGTACCCGGCGCGATGGAGAGAGCGGGCTATTCCTTGCGGCCCAGCCAGCGATAGGCAAACCCGGCCAGCGCCGCGCCAAAGATCGGCGCCACCCAGAACAGCCAGAGTTGAGCCAGAGCCCAGCCCCCGACAAACAGGGCTGGCCCTGTCGATCGCGCCGGATTCACGGAGGTATTGGTGACGGGAATGCTGATCAGGTGGATCAGGGTCAGGGCAAGGCCGATGGCGATGGGCGCCAATCCCTTGGGCGCCCTCTCGTCGGTCGAGCCCAGGATGACCACCAGGAACATGAAAGTCATGACAACTTCGCTGACCAGACACGCCAGGAGCGAGTAGCGGCCCGGCGAGTGATCGGCATAGCCATTGGCGGCAAACCCGGCGCTTACGTCGAATCCCGCGTGGCCGCTGGCGATCACATAGAGCACGCTGGCGCCGGCGATGGCGCCAGAACCTGGGCGACGATATAGGGGAAAAGTTCGCCGGCCGGAAACCGCCCGCCTACGAGGCCGACCGAGATGGCGGGATTGAGATGGCAGCCGGAGATATGGCCGATGGCAAAGGCCATGGTCAACACGGTGAGGCCGAAGGCCAGGGCGACGCCGACGAAGCCGATACCCAGGCCCGGGAATGCCGCGGCCAGCACGGCGCTGCCGCAACCCCCGAGGACCAGCCAGAGAGTACCGATGAATTCAGCCGCCAGGCGCTTGCTCATGGGCATGGAGATCCCCTCTTTCTGTCCAATGCACTACAGCCTCATGATCTTAACAGATCCTGAAATCGCCGGGCGCCATGGCCAACTTCGCCGACGTCGTGACAACCAACCCCGTGACAAATCGCCGGCGAGGCACAATATTGGCGGCAGGGTGAACCGCCCGGAGGACCACGCACATGCTATCCAACCTGCTGTCGCGCAAACTGACCCTTCCCAAGGCCGAGGACGCCTTGCCGGGCGGCTCCCAGAAAATGCCGGTTCCGCCGAAGCACCATGTGAACGGCCATCCCCTTCAGGGACCCTTCCCCGCCGGCTTCGAGCAGGCCGTGTTCGGGCTCGGCTGTTTCTGGGGGGCCGAGCGCAAGTTCTGGCAGGCGCCGGGCGTTTACACCACCGCGGTCGGCTACGCCGGCGGGGTCACGCCCAACCCCACCTATGAGGAGACCTGCTCCGGTCGCACAGGCCATACCGAAGCAGTGTTGGTGGTCTTCGACCCCAAGGTAACCAGCTATGAGGCGCTCCTGAAGCTGTTCTGGGAAAGCCACGACCCGACCCAGGGCATGCGCCAGGGCAACGACACCGGCACACAGTATCGCTCGGCGATCTATACCTTCTCGCCGGGGCAACGCCGCGCGGCCGAAGCCTCGAAGGTCGTGTTTCAAAAGATGCTGACCGCCGCCGGCCACGGAACGCTCACCACAGAGATCGCCGACGCCGGCCCCTTCTATTACGCTGAGGACTACCACCAGCAATATCTCGCCAAGAACCCCGGCGGCTATTGCGGCCTGGGCGGCACGGGCGTTTCCTGCCCCATCGGCCCGGAGACGGCAGCGGAGTAGCTGACGGCTATTCCCATCCGGCCTCTCCCGCTTGCGGCAGAGGGTTGGGGTGAGGCTATTTTAGGCCGCCTAACCTCTGGATGATGCCGGCCTCCCGCGATAGAATTTGACCAATCGATCAGCTTCATTATGTGGGCCATGGCGGAACAATCGCCGCGGTCCCGAAGTGGGAGGTCAACAGCCATGTCACTTTTGATCCGCGGCGGCACCATCGTCACGGCCGACCGGACATTCCGGGGCGACGTTCATTGCGCCGAGGGCCAGATCAAGGCCATCGGCGAGAAACTCGACGTGCCGGCGGGCACCAAGATCGTCGACGCCGGCGGGCAATATGTGATGCCGGGCGGCATCGATCCCCACACGCACATGGAACTGCCCTTCATGGGTACGGTGGCGAGCGAGGATTTCTTCACCGGCACCTCCGCGGGCCTCGCCGGCGGCACCACCATGATCATCGATTTCGTCATCCCGAGCCCCAATACCTCGCTGCTCGCCGCCTACGACCAGTGGATGGAATGGGCGAAGAAATCCGTCGCCGATTATTCCTTCCACGTCGCCATCACCTGGTGGTCGGACAAGGTGCGCGAGGAGATGGGCGTGCTGGCGGCCAAGCATGGCGTCAACAGCTTCAAGCATTTCATGGCCTACAAAGGCGCCATCATGGTGACCGACGAGCAGATCCTGCAGAGCTTCCAGCGTTGCCAGGAGCTGGGGGCCCTCGCCACCGTGCATGCCGAAAACGGCGATCTCGTGTATTTCCTCCAGCAGGAATTGCTGAAGAAGGGCATCACGGGACCCGAAGGCCATCCCATGTCACGACCGGCCGCCGTGGAGGGCGAAGCGGCCAACCGGGTAATTCGCCTCGCCCAGGTCATCAATACGCCGGTCTATGTCGTGCACAATTCCTGCAAGGAATCCCTGGAGGCGATCACGCGGGCGCGCCATGAAGGCCAGCGCGTCTATGGCGAAGTGCTGGCGGGCCATCTTCTGATCGACGATTCCGTCTATCGTAATCCCGATTGGAAAACGGCGGCAGCCCATGTCATGAGCCCGCCCTTCCGTCCACGCGAGCATCAGGAGGCGTTGTGGCGCGGCCTGCAATCGGGCGATCTTCAGACCACCGCCACCGACCATTGCTGCTTCTGCGCCGATCAGAAGGGCATGGGCCGCGACGACTTCACCAAGATCCCCAACGGCACCGGCGGTGTGGAAGACCGCATGGCGGTACTCTGGACCCATGGCGTCAACACTGGCCGCCTCACCATGAATGAATTCGTCAAGGTGACATCGACCAATGCGGCCCAGATCTTCAACGTCTATCCGCGCAAGGGCGCCGTCAGCGTCGGCGCCGACGCCGATCTCGTGGTCTGGGACCCCAAGGCCAGCCGGACCATTTCCGCCAAGACCCATCATCAGAGGGTCGATTTCAATATCTTCGAGGGCATGAAAGTAACGGGCCTGCCCAGCCATACCATCAGCCAGGGCAAGCTCGTCTGGGCCGACGGCAAGCTGAACGTGGAACGCGGCGCTGGGCGGTACATTCCGCGGCCGACCTACGCTTCGGTCTTCGAGGCAATCAAGCGCCAGAACGAACAGCGGGCCCCGAAACCGGTGGTGAGGAAAGCGGCGGAGTAGAGACTCGCCGCCAGTGAGCGTAGCGTAATGAACGTCGGTCCAACCTGTCCACGCTGCCCCTTTTGGGCCGTGCGAGACCGCTGGACCGGAGAGATGGCCGATTAAGGACGTCGCCGCAGGCTTGATTCAGCATTGCAATATCGTCACCATGACCCCGGCTCGCGCTCGCCGCGTTTGAGCGAGCTTCCTTCGCTCGGGGGTTGGGGAAAAGCCTTATTGGAAATAGCCATAGGCGAAAAGATTGTGCAACGTGCCCTGGCGCCGCTGCCCGATCTCTCCAGCATCGTATTCTTCCGAAAGGCCAATCGCGCCTTCGTGACCGGCCGCGGGCCGTTCGCCGTCGAGGCGAGCATGGGCGTGCGGCGTTTCATGCGTTGGGGCATGTGGTTGTTTTTTGTTGTCGGGGTAGGGATGTGCCTGGTGGTCGGCGCCATCCAGTTCCACCTGCATCAGCAGCGCGCCGATCTCGAAGCCTCTCTCGTCACCGTCGACGCCAAGGTGGTCGGCTGCGACAACTCGGCCACGTCGGTCCCCCACTTCATCTATAAGGCAGAAGGCAAAACCTACGAGCATTTCTCGCACCAGACCCTCGCCGGCATGTGCGACAACAAGCCTTGGAAGATTACCTACGTCCCGGGCGATCCGGACAAGTTCGCCGTTGCGCCCGACAGCCCCCTGCCCGAAGCCGACGACAATCTGGATGCCGAATACATCGTCGGCGGCCCTGTTCTCGTGTTCCTGGCTGCGTTCTATTGGATGATCAACTGGTTCCAAAACCGCCGCGCCCGAAAGGAAAACAGCTTGGTATCGGAGGGTGGCCTGCTTCCGGCCGAGCTTATCAAGGCCAAGTATTATTCGGGAAGCGGCGACGGCAACATGCCCTCGCTGCGCATCGATTACCGCTTCAAGGCACCCGATGGGCAATTGGTCGACAAACGCCAGAGTCTGTCGCGCTTTGACTTCTATGCGAAGACCGTGCCGCCGGCGGGTTCGACCATCCTCATTCTCTATGTCGACAAGGAATTGTTCGAGGCGTTGTAGCTTGCCCGCGCTCAGTTCCCTGCAGGCTCGAGCAGGCCTGGATTGTTTGTCACGGTCCAGCGCCCATCGACGGCGCCGCAAGTGACGGGAACATATGAGATGTTCGGCAGATAGAGCGGCCGGTTCCTGACGAGGGGACCGGTCGAGAATATGCGCGTCTGACGTCCGTTCTCTGCCTCGGAATAGGCAATCGCCACGCCGCCAAAGAGCGCCTCGTCGACCTTCCAATGGAGCTTCAGGACGACCACCGGGCGGTTTTGCTCGTCGATCGTCTCCCAGTGTTCGACCTCGGGAAGCTGGGGCTTGCCAACGCCCGCATAGGCACGGCCGTCGAGATCGACGCCGGTCTGGCGCGCCGCTGCCGGATCGACGCGGATCGTGTTGGCCATGTCGCCCAACGTCCAGATCTCCAGGTGATCGGCGTTGACCCAGGATTGAGGGGCGGAGCGATCCCGCCGGGGATCGTAGATCTGGATAACGATGTTGTGCAGATCCGCAGCGATGAAGCGCAGCGCGGCGATGCGTGCCGGATCCGCCTTGCCATAGATAAGATAGCCGTTCTTGCCATCGGCCGTCAGTGTCGCCGCGCAATTCCCAAGCGCAGTGCCATGGGGCGGCATGGATCCTGATTCCGCAGAGCCCGGATCGACGGTAGGGAAGGGAACGTCAAGGCCCCCGAGGAAGCCGTGCTCGACCGGCTTGCCGATGCGCTTCTTCAGCGCCGTGCAGGGATCGTCGTCGCCGGCAGTGGCATCGGCATTGGACTGGATCCCATCGTCGATGGCCAGCGACTGAGCCGCCATTTGCGGCACGTCGACCCAGCTATAGGCGCCATAAGTGGGATCGGTCGCGCGAAAACCGCAGTTTTCCGTGCGCAAGGTGCGTTGCGGCGACAGCGAAACCACATCGATATTCTCCCAGCGATCGTTGGATCCGCCGTCCTGACGATGTGTCAGTTTGTTTGGGCCAATTTCGACTTGGTCATAGCCCACGCCTGCCGCCCCGTAGCCGTCGTTGCAGAGTGACAGCAGAAGGCGCGGCGCCTTGCCATCCTCGATCAGCCAGTATTCCACCCCACCGTCATTGCTATCTTCCTCCGTCCGGCAGCCGTCCTCCGGCCCATCTTTCGGCTTGTCGGCCAGGCCGAAACGAAATTCCGCGACCATTAGCGAGGCACCCATGTCGGAGGTCCCCGCCGATTTGAGGCTGGTCATGCGGCAGGTCGCCCGATCCTTGCAGATCTCGGGTTTCAGCTTTCCCATATCAGCCGAATGCGCAGCCGGCAGCCCCCAGATCGCGAAGAGGAACACGACAGCAGACAGGCGAAGGAATTTCACGATTGCTCCCCGATGACGGTGATGGCGGCAGTATACGGGTTATCTGGCGAATTCGAGCGCTCCTCGGACAAAAGAAAGGAGGCCTGGCAGGCCCCCTTTCCTGTCGCATCATGCGCCGGCCTATTGGATCGCTGCGGCCTTATCAAACACATCGTGGGTCCAGGCGCCTTGCGGCACCTTGGTGATGACCGGGGCTGACTTGCCCGACATCAGGATCTTGACCGTGCGATCGTAGGCGGCCGGGTCGAGCCAGCCGGTGCCCTTCGGGTTGGTGCCGACGAGCTTGGCGATCTCGCCCATCATCTGCTTCTGATGATGCTCGGTCTGGGCGCCGGTCGTGTCGTTCTTCAGCACGATCATCGCCGCCTCATCCGGATTAGCAGCTGCCCAATCCCAGCCCTTCATCGAGGCCTTCACGAAGCGCGCCAGCTTGTCGACCATCGCCGGGTCCTTCAGGCTGCTCTCCAACGTGTAGATGCCGTCCTCTAGCGTCGCCACGCCTTGATCCTCGTATTTGAAGACCACGAGCTGGTCGGCAGGAAGGCCCGCGTCGATGACCTGCCAGTATTCGTTATAGGTCATGGTCGAGATGCAATCGGCCTGCTTCTGCAGCAGCGGATCGACGTTGAAGCCCTGCTTCAACACGGTCACGCCATCGGGTGCGCCAGTGGTGGCAATGCCCAGCGTGCTCATCCAGGAGAGGAACGGATATTCATTGCCCCCGAACCAGACGCCCAGGATATGGCCCTTGAAATCCGCCGGCTGGGCAATCCCGGTTTCCTTGCGGCAGGTCAGTTCCATGCCGGATCTTTGAAAGGGCTGCGCGATATTGACCAGCGGCACGCCCTTTTCACGAGTCGCAAGCGCCGAAGGCATCCAGTCTATAACCACATCGGCGCCGCCCCCGGCAATGACCTGGCTGGGGTTGATGTCGGGTCCGCCCGGCTTGATGTCGACCTCGAGCCCGACGTCCTTGTAAAAGCCCTTGTCCTTGGCGACGTAATAGCCGGCGAACTGAGCCTGGGTCACCCATTTCAGTTGCAGGGTCAGGTTGTCTGCAGCCTGTGCGCCCGCGGTCCAAGCGAGCAGTGCGGCGGCGACAGCAGCACCGCCGAACAGTTTCTTCATCGTGATCCTCCCATTTTGCTTGGTTGAACTCGTCATCGATATGAGGGGTGCCAGAATGTCAGCCCCCGCTCCAGCAATGCGATGAGCCAATAGAACAGAGAGCCGGCCAGCGCGGCAACACCGATCGTTGCCCAGACGACATCGACGTTCATGCGGGCGACCTCGACGCTGATGCGAAATCCCATCCCAGCGATGGGCGATCCGAAGAATTCCGCCACGATGGCGCCGATCATGGCCAAGGTCGAATTGATCTTGAGGGCGTTGAAAATGAAGGGCAAGGCACTGGGCAGGCGCAGTTTGAAAAAGGTCTGCCAGTATGAGGCCCCATAGGCCTGCATCATATCGCGGCCCATGGCATCCACCTGGGCAAATCCGGCGATGGTATTGATCAGCATCGGGAAAAACGTCATCACGACGATGACCGCCGCCTTGGAGGGCCAATCGAAGCCGAACCACATCACCATGATGGGCGCCACGCCCACCACCGGCACGGCGCTGACCAAATTGCCCAGCGGCAGCAGGCCGCGTTGCAGGAAGGGCACGCGGTCGATCAGGACGGCGACCAGGAATCCGAGGCCGCAGCCCGCCACCCACCCAGCCAGCACGGCCTTGAGGAAGGTCTGGTGAAAATCGCTCCACAGCAAACCGGCTTGGCTGAACAATTGATGGCCGATCTGGTGGGGTGCCGGCAGCAGGATCTGAGGCACGCCGAAACCTACCACGGCCACTTCCCAGACATAGAGGAGCCAAATTCCGAACAGCAAGGGTGCCGCCAGCGCCATTGGGGTGCGGCCCGTCGCCTGTCGTGCGAGAAACTCCATAGATCCCCAGGCGACAAGCGCAAGGCCAAGGAAGTATAGCCACAATCCCGGCAGGCCGAGGCCGATTCCCGGATGGTTGGCAACGACGAGCAGCGGCAAGGCCGCCCCTAGCACCAGGCTACCCAGCAAGGCGAGCGGCCCGCCCAGAAGACGGCCGATCCGCCCCGCCAGGACGACGAAGGCGCCGATGACACCGACCAGACGCGCGAAGGGTCCGCCAGGCGGCCGGTAGATCGGAGCGGCCGCGGCGAAGGCGGCGAGGACGGCAAGCCAGGCGCAACCCAGCGCCGACGGCGCGGAGAGCCAGTCAGTGGCAGCCCCCGTCGAGGCGGGGCTGGCGGGCAGCAAAAGTCCGATCGCCATAAACAGACCGCCGATGCCGGCGAGCCATCTCATCGCCGCATACCCATCCGGCCGAGCACGATTCTTTCGATCAAGGCCACGAGATAAACGAGCGAGGCGCCGAGGCCAGCCGCCATGACGAGGGCTGCCCAGATCTGCACCGTCTGTCCGTAATAGGAGCCGGTCAAAAGCCGCGCGCCGAGCCCGGCCTGCGCCCCCGTCGGCAATTCGCCCACGATGGCGCCCACCAGGCTGATGGCGATCGCGACCTTGAGGGAGGCGAAGAGGAACGGCACGGAGGCTGGCCAGCGCAGTTTCCAGAAAACCTGGTGGCGAACCGCGCTGTAACTGCGCATGAGATCCAGCTGCAGTGGGTCGGGCGAGCGCAAGCCCTTCACCATGCCGATGGCGATGGGGAAGAAGCAGAGATACATGGAGATGATCGATTTGGGCAACAGCCCGGTGAAGCCGATATTCCCCAATACCACGATGATCATCGGCGCGATGGCCAAAATGGGGATCGTCTGGGAAGCGATGATCCAAGGCATCAGGCTTCGATCCAGCGTGCGTATATGGACGATGCCGACGGCCAGCAGCACGCCCAGCAGCGATCCGAGGGCAAATCCCACCAGGGTCGAGGAGGCCGTGACAGAGGCGTGATAGACCAGGCTGCGTTTGCTGGCGACCGGCTCGACGAAGACAGTCTTGTAGAGCTCGGCGCCAATCTGCGTCGGCGTCGGCAGGACCGGGCGTTCCATCGACCATGTCGCCGCAATCAGATCGCCCGTTGTGCCCGACGCGCCGGAAAGTTTCCATTGATCCTGCACGCGCGGCGCATTGAGCGCGATCGCCGCCAGATACCAGACGAAGAGGATCAAAAGGACGACCGTCGCTACCGGCGCGGCATGGCCGGCCAACAGGCGCCGCCAAACAGTGGGCGCCCTCATCGCCCGCGCGGCGACGTCAGTCGTCATAGGTCAGTCGTCATAGGAATGGCCTGCGCGCAGGGCCTCGCGCACCCGCTGGGCCACAGCGAGGAAATCCGGCGTCTCACGGATGTCGAGGGTGCGCTTGGCCGGAAGATTGCTTTCGATGACTTCCATGATGCGGCCCGGGCGGGGGCTCATCACCACGATCTTGGTCGAAAGAAACACCGCCTCCGAAATCGAATGGGTGACGAAGACCACCGTCTTGCGCGTCTGCTCCCAGAGCCGGATCAAATGCTGGTTCAGATGGTCGCGGGTGATCTCGTCCAGGGCGCCGAAGGGCTCGTCCATCAAAAGCATCTGCGGCTCGAAGCTAAGGGCACGCGCGATCGATACGCGCTGCTGCATTCCGCCCGAAAGTTGCCAGGGGAATTTCCGTTCGAATCCGTTCAGCCCGACCATTTCGAGATATTTGGCGGCGCGGCGTAGGCGTTCCTCCCGCGCCATCCCCATGATCTCCAGCGGCAGAGTCACATTGCGCAGCACGTTGCGCCAAGCAAACAACGCCGGCGCCTGGAAGACATAACCATAGGCCCGCGCCAGCCGCGCTTCCTGCGGTGACACACCGTTGACCGTGATGGCGCCTTCGGTCTGATGTTCGAGATCGGCAATGACCCGCATCAATGTAGTCTTGCCGCAACCCGAGGGCCCGATTAAGGAGACGAACTCGCCTCGCTTGATGCTGAGATCGATGTTGGAGAGCGCGATGATCGGCGCATCGGCTGTAGCGAAGATGAGGGAGAGATCGCAAATCTCGATGGCCGATTCGTCGGCGGTCCGCTCCTGACCGGAGACGACCTTGAGACTTGCTTTGCCCGCCATATTTCCCCGTTTTAACAGCCTACCTTATGGCCCTCATGCTTCGACAAGCTCGGCATGAGGTTCTTATACTATGTCAATTCGCCGGCGCATTGGCCCGTTCGATGATGGCGCGCAACAGCACGTCGCAGCCGGCTGCCAACTCGTCCGGCTTGGCATCCTCGATCTCGTTATGGCTGATGCCGTCCTTGCAGGGCACGAAGATCATGGCCGTGGGCGCGACCCGCGAGAGATAGACGGAGTCATGGCCGGCGCCGCTGACGATGTCCCGGTTGGAGAAGCCGAGATCCTCGGCCGCCTGCTTGACCGCGGCGACGCATTCGCTGGCGAATTTGACCGGCGGGGAATACCAGATCTCCTTGAAGTCGATCTCGAGCTTGAGCTCGGCGGCGACCTTCTCGGACTCTGCTTGCATCTCCCTGCCCATGCCGGCGAGAACCTCGGGATCGGGGTGGCGGAAATCGATGGTGAAGAAGACCTTGCCCGGAATCACGTTGCGCGAATTGGGCGAGACCTGAAGCATGCCCACGGTGGCGCAGGCATGGGGTGGGCGCGCCAGGCCGATCCGGTTGACGGCGCTCACCATGCGCGCCACCCCGACCAGCGCGTCCTTGCGCCGCGGCATGGGCGTCGGCCCGGCATGAGCCTCCTGACCCGTCACCGTCACCTCATACCAGCGAATTCCCTGGACGCCCTGCACCACGCCGATGGTCTTGTTCTCCGGCTCCAGAATCGGGCCCTGCTCGATATGGGCCTCGAAGAAGGCAGCGATGGGCCGGCCACCGCATTGGATCTCGCCCGCATAGCCGATGCGCTTCAACTCCTCGCCCATGGTCTTGCCGTCGACGTCTTTGCGGCTGAGACCGTAATCCAGATCGAAGACGCCGGCGAAGACGCCCGAGGCGGTCATGGCCGGGGCGAAGCGGGAACCTTCCTCGTTCGTCCAGACCACGACCTCGATGGGCCGCGCTGTTTCGTAGTTGAAATCGTTCAGGGTGCGGATGACCTCCAGCCCGGCCATGACGCCGTAGTTGCCGTCGAACTTGCCGCCACTGGGTTGGGTATCGATATGGCTGCCGGTCATGACCGGGGGCAGCGAATTATCCCTGCCCGGTCGGCGAGCGAAGATATTGCCCATCTTGTCGACACTCATGGTGCAGCCGGCCCGCGTGCACCATGTCTGGAACAGATCGCGCGCCTGGCGGTCGAGATCGGTCAAAGCCAGGCGGCAAACGCCGCCCTTCTCCGTGGCGCCGATCTTGGCCAGTTCCATCAGGCTGTCCCAGAGTCGGCTGCCGTCGATCCGGATATTGGTGGTCATCGATCCTCCCCATCGGTCCGCCAGCTGCGCCCCGCGTCATTCGGCGGCTTCGCGCATCGGATTGTTCGGATGTTGCGTCCAGTTCAAATAGGGCTTTCCCGTCTCCACCGGCACCATGGTGATGCAGTTGGGCACGGGGCAGACGTGCTGGCACAGATTACAGCCGACGCACTCCTCGTCAATGATCCGGTAGCGCCGTCGGCCATCGACCCGCTCGGCGGCGATCGACTGGTGGGAGGTGTCCTCGCAGGCAATGTGGCAAAGTCCGCAGGTGATGCAAAGATCCTGGTCGATATGAGCGATGGTCTTGAAATTCATGTTCAGGAACTGCCAGTCGGTGACGTTCGCCACCGCCTTACCGCGGAAGTCGTCGATTCGGGCATAGCCCTTCTCATCCATCCAGTTCGCCAACCCATCGATCATATCGTCGATGATCTTGAAGCCGTAATGCATGGCGGCGGTGCAGACCTGGACCGTTCCGGCGTTCAGCGCGATGAATTCCGCAGCATCGCGCCAAGTGGCGATGCCACCGATGGCCGAGATCGGCATGCCGCGGGTCGACGCGTCGCGGGCAATTTCCGCCACCATGTGTAGGGCGATGGGCTTTACTGCCGGGCCGCAATAGCCCCCATGGGTTCCCTTGCCGTCCACCGTGGGCGTCGGCGCCATGACGTCTAGATCGATCGAGGTGATGGAGTTGATGGTGTTGATGAGGGAGACGCCGTCGGCCCCGCCCGCCTTGGCCGCGCGCGCCGGGCCCATGATGCTCGTGACATTGGGCGTCAGTTTCACCAGCACCGGCATTCGGGTATGGGTCTTGCACCAGCGGGCCACCATCTCGACGTATTCGGGCACCTGACCCACGGCCGAGCCCATGCCCCGCTCCGACATGCCATGGGGACAGCCGAAGTTGAGTTCCACCCCGTCGGCGCCGGTCTCGTCGACCAGTTTGAGAATCTTGACCCAGGCATGTTCGTCGCAAGG
>Ga0137360_10000286_pt1 | contig 29373 bp, 26 predicted proteins | sample Mad1_60_16metaG_FD_104924 | JGI IMG/M metagenome (GOLD analysis project Ga0137360, IMG submission 104924) | Vadose zone soil microbial communities from Angelo Coast Range Reserve, California, USA - Mad1_60_16 metaG | ecosystem: Environmental > Terrestrial > Soil > Vadose zone | place: USA... | reverse complement strand
GGACCCGCTCCGGCATCGGCGATGACGCGCCCCCAGAAGAACTGGTCGCCGAAGAACGGCACCACCACCGTGGGCAGCCCCGCGCGCAGGCCCGCGGCCATGGTCCCCGCCCCCCCGTGATGGCAAACCGCACGGCAGCGCGCGAACAGCCAGTCGTGTGGAGCATCGCCGATCAGGAAGACGTTCGGGGGTGGGGCCTCGCCAGCGAGGTGCCCCCACCCGTCCGACACGATGCCGCGCGCACCCGCCTTGTCGAGCGCGGTGAAGATGGTGCGACGGAGGGCGGCCGGGTCTTGGACGACCACGGAGCCGAAACCGACGTAGATTGGCGCCTCCCCGGCCGCAAGGAAGGCGAGCAGGGAGCGCGGCGGCTCGTAGGTCTGCGCCTGGTCGTAGAAGGTGAAGTTCGCCAGGTCGATGTGCGGGCCCCAGTCCGCTGGCTTGGGAACGAGGCTCTGCGGCCACAGGTAGGTATAGGGCACCTCATTGTCGTCGAGCAGGGCCGGGCCGTCGGTGAGAGTGATGGGTGGCAGCTTCAGCGTCTCCTTGCGGAACGTGTTCACCAGGTCGGCGATGCCGCCCCAGACGAGGAGGTCCACCACCCCGTAGGACAGGAAGTTCTCCACCGGGTGATCCGCGCCGGGCTCGATGCCCGCGAACGGGTGGGGAAGGGCGGCGGTGGCACTCCACGGCATGGTGAAGATCATGTGCAGGGGGATGTGCAGCGCTTCCGCGCAGTGGATGTGGCCGTAGCTGGGCGGATTGGCGAGAATGAGGTCAGCCTGGAATGCCGGCGCACCGGGCCGCTCCGGATCCGCCTCCGTGCAGGCGCGCCACGTCGACGCGAGGATCTCAGCGATCATCGCCCGTTTCTTCGGCACATCCTCGACGATCTGGTCCAGGTGTGTCGGGACAATACGGCCGCGGGTCTTAACAATGTACTCCATCAGCGCGTGTGGATCGCCACCGAGCGGATAAAATTCGAGCCCGGCCTGCTCGACCATGGACCGGAACTCGCGGTGGGTCGCGATGCGCACGCGGTGCCTCTCCCCCAGGCGGCGGCCGATCGGGATGAACGGCTGGACGTCGCCGCGCGAGCCCACGATCATGATGACAATGGACAAGGGCGGCACGCACGTCGCCTCGTCCGGGGCGGAGGCGGCCGCGATCTCGCTTGCGTGGGAGGCCAGCCACGACGGGAGACGGGCGAAGCAATCGGTAGCGTGATCGAAGTCCATCTGCAGCCGGCCGCCGGCCCCGGTCGAGACGGTCTTGAGCCCGCGCACCGCGGCCGCCCGCAGGCGCTGATGGTGTAGCCGCCGCCGCAGGAAGGCAGAGGCGGCTGCGTCCAGGAAGCCCCGTTCCCCGCCCTGACTCACTGGCGTACTCCTTCACGCCTTGGGACGCTCGCGGCAGGGCGATCGTTGCGGCGGGCGTCAGGGGCCCGCAATCTTACGAAAGTGTCCGATTCTTCCCGACTCTGTGCAGTGGCGGCGCATTGCCTGTTCTTGCGGAAATGCTCAGTCGGCGTCACCGGTGAGCGCGGCTTGCGCCTCGAAAGAGGCGAATAGACGTAAAGGACGAGGGAGGCCACCAATGAATCGACGATCTGTCATGGACGAGATCAGACTTCCGAATCACGACGAGCCGGCATCGGCCGTCACCATTCTTGACAGCCGGGGGCGGGTTTTGCGGGTCGTTCCGGCGAGTGAATTCCGGCGTGGCCCCGTAATCCGCCGACACCCTATCGTGAATAGCAGGCGCAGCGGCGGGAGCACGCTTGGCCAGTCGCCTGAAGCTGCGGCGGCGCCAGTGCGATAGATTGAACCTTGTGACGTCGCAGCAGAAGGCCAGTCCTGACCGGATGAAAGGATTCCATGCTCAGGATCCTGCGCCCCGGCCCGTCCCCCGGGCTGCCCTGTCTGCTCTGCCTGTCCTGAGCCGGGTACGATTTACCGAGTCTTGAAACGCGTAGCGCACACGGTCTCAACAGACAATAAGCGGTGCCTTCTCTGAATCTTGTGCGTGTCGGCTTGACACGCCCTCCCGAGGCAATTAACGTTTCCAAGGTGTAATCCCTTGCCTAATATTCAGGTCCCGGGGAAGACCTCTTTCCCGGGCCGTTCGATACGAATGCAGATGTGCCTTCCAGAGGCAAATCCGGTGGTATGGAATTGAGGAGGCTACATGACATTGAAGGAGCCGTTCTCGACCTTCCCGCATCCGGATCAGGAAAAACGAGTGCTGGCAGCTTGGGAGCAATTCCTTCGTGGCTGTGAATTGCCTCCTCATGCCGTACGGGACGTGATCGAAGGGTCCTGGGAGCGCTGTACCTCCTCGGGGGTTGATCCGGAGCGTTCGCAAGCAGCCATGCCGCTGCCGGAGGAGGCTCTCCGGACGCTCCAGCACGCGCATCGTGACCTGATCGGGGCGAGTGTGTCGATCACGGAACAGGCAAAGGACTTCCTGTCGGAGTCCGGGACCATAATGATCCTCACCGATCCCGCAGGGGTGATCCTCGAAACGGTGGGTGACCCGGCAACAATGGAAACGGCCCGGAACATCCGGCTCGAGACCGGAGCGCACTGGGACGAGCGCGCCTGTGGCACGAACGCCATCGGCACCGCCCTCTCCATCCTTGGACCGGTTCAGGTTCACGGCGCTGAACACTTCTGCTCGGGAATCAAACCATGGACCTGTTCGGCCACGGTGATACGTGATCCGATTCACGGCGAGGTACTTGGGGTATTGGACGTATCGGGTCGGAAGGATTCGTTCAGCCGCCATTGCCTGACATTGGCCGTGATCGCTGCTGGACGCATCGAAGGAGAGGTGGCGAGGCGCGCGATGGAACTGCGGCACCGCCTCCTGCAGGCGAGCCTTGGGCGGCCCTCGGCGGGCGGCCTGATTTTGTTTGACCACAAGGGCCGTCTCGTCGAGGTTGATCCTCACGCCGCTCGCTCATTGCGGACGATGGGCATCCAGCTCGAGTCGGCGCTAGGTCAGAGGGTCGACGCCTTGGACACAGACCGGGAGAAGGGAGCCGGCAAGGGGCGACTGCCGGAGTGGTTGAGAGCGGACTGGGTCGAACCAATCCTGCGTGGGGGAGAGCAGGTGGGAACCATCGTCACTCTCCCGGAACCGGTCCGGTGGGGAAAGGGCCGGCCGGGAGGTGAATCCCGACTCCCAACGCGCGGCATCGCTCTTGACCCTGGAGGCAGCATTGACAGAATCGTCGGCACCAGTGTTCTTCTGCGACGGGCTCTGGAGAAGGCCAAGTTGCTGGCAAAGGTGGATGTCCCGGTGCTGTTGCTCGGCGAGACGGGCGTAGGCAAAGAGAGTTTTGCTCGGGCCATCCATGAGGAAGGGAATCGCAAAGACGGTCCCTTCGTGGTATTGAACTGCGGGGGTTTGCCTCGAGACCTTCTGGCGAGCGAGCTGTTCGGCTATGTAGACGGTGCTTTCACCGGCGCCAGGCGCTCCGGTATGGTTGGCAAGATCGAGTCGGCGAACGGTGGAACATTGTTTCTCGACGAGATCGGAGAGATGCCGCTGGAACTGCAGCCCTACTTGTTGCGTGTTCTGGAGGGAGGGGAGGTGTATCCCCTCGGGGGGGCTAAGCCGCGAATGGTCGAGTTCAGACTGGTTGCCGCGACCAACAAGGATCTGCGGGCAGAAGTCAATGCCCACCGATTCCGCATGGACTTGTTCTACCGGATCTCGGTGACCTCGCTACACATCCCACCGCTGCGTGAGCGCAGAGAGGACATCCCAGCTCTCGTCGACTATTTCAGTCGTGAAGCGTCGCTGCGCAATGGTGCACGCGTGAAGCGCTTTGCCCCGGAGGCGCTATCCGCATTGGGAAGGTGTACGTGGCCAGGCAACATCAGGGAATTGCGCAATGTCGTCGAGGGGGCGGTCCTGATGGCGGCAGAAGAAGTCGTGACTGTCTCGGATTTCCCCGAGGATTTCACTTCCTTCCTTGATGGGGCGCAGGAGCAAGCCAACACTCCCCCATCTCCCCCAATGGTCATGGATCTGGAAGGGGTGGAGCGCGACGCTATCAGCGCAGCGATCGTTGCGTGTCACGGCAATCTGACCCTTGTGGCCAAAGAGCTCCGGATCTCCAAGAGCACGCTCTACTTGAAAGTCAAGAAGTACGGTCTCGACAAGCTGGTCCCCGACGCCAGAGTCAGCGCTCGATAGGGTCTCCTCGGGCCTGGCGGACAATCCGCACTAGTCGTCCGAATCTCGGTCGCGTCCGAATCTCGGACGCATAATCGAGGGTTCGCACGGATCGCTCCTTTCGGCGAAAGGAGTACTTACGACCACTTGTCCCGTCCAGCCATGGTCGGCATGTTCGTTGCTACCTAGCCAGGAGAGAGAACTCAATCCTGCTCGGACACAGCTTACGAAAGCCCGGTGCGAGGCACCGGCCAGACGTGGGAGGGTGTTATGAGTGCGCTGACGTCGAGCCTGCTTAGGAAGCATCAGGAGGAGTGCGTCGCTCCGTTCGATCTCGTGCCGAGCCCTCGGGCTGCGGCGCCGACCATCGGCGTGCTCCCCCGGTGCAGACTCCGGCGAGTGACCGAGTTCATCCAGCAAAATCTCGACAAGGACCTTGCGCTCGCCGAGCTCGCGGCCGTGGCCTCTATGAGTCCGTACCACTTTGCCCGCCTCTTCAAGTGCAGCACGGGCGTGCCGCCCCATCGATTCGTGGTCCGGCAACGGATCGCCCGGGCCCGCGCCGTTCTGACGACGCCGGAGCTGTCGATCGCGCAGATCTCACGGATGGTTGGGTTTCGAACCCCGAGTCACTTCACCACCGTGTTCCGCCGCAGCCTGGGCATCACACCGGGAACCTACCGAGCGGCGATGACGCGAGAAGACCGGCCCGGCGGGCAAGGAGGGTGAGATGGACAGCATTGGAAGCGTCATGGAACGGCCCCATCAGGAGCCCGTAGTGGACGAGGAGCGTCCGCGCCTGCTTCGAAAGAATACCGATCCGGATGCCGCCCTCGTGAAGCAGTTGCGCGGAGGGGACGCGGGGGCGGCAGAGGCTCTCGTGGCCGCCTACGGGGATCGCGTCTACCGCCTGGCCATGCGGATCACGGGCAACGCGTCGGACGCAGAGGAGGTCGTGCAGGATGCGCTGTGGACGGCGAGCCGCAAGATCGACACCTTCCGGGGGGCAGCCGCCTTCGGCTCCTGGGTGTATCGGATCACCGCCAACGCGGCCTACCAGAAGCTGCGGGGGCGGAGGAGCAGGGGGAACGAAGTGTCATGGGAAGACCTCGCCCCGTCCTTCGATGAGAAGGGCCAGCATGTGGAGGTAGCGGTCGACTGGTCGAGGCGACTGAAGGACCCGGCGATCGACGGTGAGCTGAAGACGGTGCTCAGCGCGGCCATCGATGAGCTGCCGGCGGACTACCGCACGGCCCTCGTCTTACATGATATCGAAGGGCTCCCAAACCCCGAGATTGCCCAGATGCTGCAGGCCAACCTTGGCACGGTCAAGTCCCGTGTGCACCGGGCACGGCTCTTCCTGCGGAGGCGCTTGACCGATTACATGGGCGCGACCCTCGATGCAGCGTGATTGGGCACAACCTCATGGGCCTGGATTGAAGCACGTGGCCAACCTTCCTTCGTCGCACACGCACTCCATAGGCATCGCGCGCGGGCCGGGGACAATCACGATACGCCCTGAGCAGTCAGGGCTTGGTCGGCGGTGAGACGCGACCTCGAACCAGAAGAGCGCCATCACGAGGAGCGCAAGAAGCACGAGAACCCACGCCAGGCGCTTTATAAGTGGCATCGCCCCTCCGGGCTCATGTGAAGAACGCCTAGCGAGCCCCGACACTACCAACCTTTTGATGGCTTCGCGTGCGCGCCGGGCGTCCGATGAGGGTCTTTCGGCAAGAATGCGACATTCCGACCGCAAGGAGCCGGCTGGACAGATGGGTACTTCCTACCAGATGTGCTTGTCACGATCTTGGCGAAAGAAGTCGGTCGTGCAACTTGAGCGAGCGAGCGCTCATCGCAATGGGAGAGCAGAGGGAGCGACGGCGCTTCTTCGCCCGAGCGAATGGCCGGGAAGGGAACCGGGGACAAGTCCGAGGGAAAAGAGAGGATCGAAATGCGCGGGACTTGGAAAGCGGCGGCGGCAGCTGCGGGCCTCATGATCATTGGAATTGCCATAGGCACCGTAGGGGCTCGGGCCCAAACCGGACCCAAGCCCGACCCGCCCCCGTCGAGCTATCTACCCGTGATCGAGGAAGACTTCGGGGCAGTGTTGACGCGCATGAGCGGGGCCAAGGCCGCGATCATGAAGCGCCAGATGGATCTGCTGGGCGCGCGTTACGACCTGAGCGACCGTCCCGCCGCCGGAGCCACTATGAGCCGGGGGAAGCCGCTTCAGGACGGCGTCCGCGTCAAACTGCCGGCGGGCGCGACCTGGGATGCCTTGGGGAAAATGACCCCCACGGAGATTCGCGACAAGGGGGTATACCCGCCCGGCTTCATGCCCTTGCCCCACCCGAATCACCCGGAGGGCGGGATGGTCTTTCCGCTGTTCATGATCACCGAGGTCAAGAAGCAGACGAGCCGGGACCTGACCCGCTTCGACCTCGATTTCGACCTGCCCGACCGGTTCCTGCCCGAGTTCCCGGCGCCGATCTACCTGACCACGCGGCCGGATCTGGGCGACGTCTCGCAGGGGAAGCTGGTGACGACCGACAACTACTACGCTCTCTTCAACGGAATCCTGAACCCCAAGCAGCTCGAAGGTCTGCGTCTCTTGCTCACGCCGTTCCCCCAGCAGCAATTCAATGCGACGGCGGATCGGCGGAGCGAGCATCCGAGCCTCGGCGTGGCCTGCTTCGATTGCCACCAGAACGGGCACACGAACGGGGCCTCCCATCTGGTGGGCGACATCCGCCCACAGCAGTTCCGCCATCGCATCGAGACGACGACGCTGCGCGGGGTCAACATCCAGCGGCTGTTCGGGTCCCAGCGCGCCCTGAAGACCGTGGAGGACTTCACGGAGTTCGAGCAGCGGGCGGCCTATTTCGACGGAGATCCGGTGATTGCCACCAAGAAGGGTGTCAACATTCTCGAGCGCGGCAGCCAGGTCCACTTCATGGCCGAGTTCCAGGAGATCCTCGACTTCCCGCCGGCACCGAAGCTCGACGTATTCGGAAAGCTCGACCCCAAGAAGGCGACGCCCACCGAGCTGCGGGGGCAAGCCGTCTTCTTTGGCAAGGGCCAGTGCGCGACCTGCCATGTGCCGCCCTATTACACCGATAACCAGATGCACAACCTCCAAGCCGAGCGGTTCTTCAAGCCGGTGCTGATCAACAACATGATGGCCATCGGCGACGGTCCCATCAAGACCTTTCCCTTGCGAGGCATCAAGGATTCGCCGCCCTACCTGCACGACGGGCGGCTCTTGACGCTGGATGACACGGTGGAGTTCTTCAATCTGGTTCTCGGGACCCAGTTGAGCGCCCAGGAGAAGACAGACCTGGTCGCGTTCCTTCGCGCCCTTTGAACGGCGGGAGACTTTCGTGAGTCATTTCGGGAAATTGCCGCGGATCGAGAGGTGGCGCCCATGATTCTGGAGCACGCGACTTGGTTTCTGTTTGCCTGGGTCTTCTGCAATCAGGCCGGGATCCCGGTGCCGGTCATCCCCGCCTTGGTCGGCGCGGGCGCGCTGGCGGGGAATGGCCACCTGGGTATGGCCGTGATCGTTGGCATCGCGGTCGGGGCGTCTCTCGCGGCCGACCTGACGTGGTACGGCCTGGGCCGATGGCGCGGCGCGCGGGCGCTGAAGATTCTGGGCCGGTTCGCGCCGACTGCCGGTATGTTGGTCCGTCGCGCTCAGCATGTCTTCCGCGCTCACATAGGAGCATTCCAGGTTGCCGCTCGGTTCCTGCCTGAGCTGAACGCGATCGCCAGCGGACTGGCCGGTGCGACCAGGACGAGCATCATTCGCTTTCTCTGCTACGGTGCCGCGAGTGCGCTGACGTGGGCGGGAGGGTGGATTGGGCTTGGGTATCTTCTCAGCCACGCGTTCACGGACACGGCAGTTCGCCTCGGCATCCGTCTCATCGTCCTCTTCTTGGCCGCCTTCGCCTTCTATCTCCCGTTCCAGCGAGCCCGCCGCCATCGCTTGATTCGCATGTTCCGGCAGGCTCCCAGCATTCCTCACGATCTCGAGGCACAACTGGGAGAAGGGTAACCGCAGTCTTCCTTCGATGCCGGGCGGCTTACGGATTCTTGCGCGGATCATCCTTGACGGGAGCGTCGTCCTCCCGAGGAAAGGGGGCAGAGGCATGGACGGTCATGAACACGAGGACGTTGCGAAGCTTGCGTACCGCTTCTGGGAAGAGCGGGGTCGGGCGATGGGATCGCCGGAGGCGGACTGGTATCGGGCTGAGGGGGAAGTGGAAACCCCGCAACAGGTCATGCCTTCGCTGTATCGCATCGCACTCGGGGCGGAGTGGTGAGCGGTGCGCAGGAACTCGCAGGCTTAGGTCTCAGACAAAGGGAGATGGTCATGATCACGCAGCAGAGGCCGTACTTGCTCGAGCCCAAGACGCAAGCCTTCATCGATGCCCTCAGTGCGCAGGGAGGGAAGCCGATCTACGAGCTCTCGTACGAGGAGGCCCGGAAGGCACTCGAAGATGCGCAGGCGGGCAGCGTCACGACATTGCCGGCCGATGTCGAAGACAAGGTATTGCCGGTGGGGCCGACGGGGCAGGTGTCCGTTCGCATCTATCGTCCAAAGGGCGCCAAGGCCCCGCTGCCGGTCGTGGTGTACTTCCACGGGGGTGGCTGGGTGTTGGGCAGCAAGCGTACTCATGACAGATTGCTTCGCGAGCTGGTCACTGGCACCCACGCCGCATTTGTGTTCGTGAACTACACGCCATCCCCGGAGGCACAGTTCCCCGTGCCGATCGAACAGGACTATGCGGCCACCAAGTACATCGCGGAGCACGGCAAGGACTTCGGCTTCGACGCGACCCGACTCGCGGTGGCCGGGGACAGCGTCGGGGGCAACATGGTCGCCGTGGTGACGCAGCTCGCCAAGGAGCGCAAAGGGCCGGCTATCCGCTACCAGGTACTTTTCTATCCAGTGACCGACGCGAGCCTCTCTCAGGAGTCGTACGACGAGTTCGCCAATGGGCCATGGCTGACTCGGGCGGCCATGGAGTGGTTCTGGGACGCCTATGCCCCCAACAAGGAAGACCGAAAGAAGGTGACGGCCTCTCCGCTCTCGGCGACCGCGGAGCGGTTGAAGGGCCTGCCGCCCGCACTGGTGATCGTCGACGAAAACGATGTGCTCCGCGACGAGGGCGAGGCCTACGCGAGGAAGCTCATGCAGGCGGGTGTCGAGGTGACGGCCGTGCGCTTCCTCGCCACGCATCACGACTTCGTCATGTTGAATGCGCTGGCCGGTACGCCAGCTTCGAAGGCGGCCATCCAGCTGGCCTCGGAGAAGCTCATCGCCTGCCTCTACCGGTAGGGAGCCCTCTGTCGTCGGCAGCTACTGCGAGCTCTCTCGGGCAGGGCGGATTGTTACCTGGGGCGCGGCTGGAACGGCCGTCCGTCACAGGTTTCCAGAGCAGGCTGTTGTCCACCTCGCAGTAGTCTCCGCCGGTCATGTACTCGCCACCAGGGGCCGTGCAAGTCCCGCGGTGGCACTCCCCCTCCCACGGAAGTTCCGTCCCTGTCGAGATCCTGCGAAAGGAATTTAGGAGGATACCTTTCTGCCTGCAATCCGCATCTACAAAGACAGGGAGGTTCACATGATAAAGCGAGCGTTCGTCGCAGTTCTTGCGGTATCGGTTGCGACCATCACCGGCTGTGCGGGGCCTGGTGCCGGATTTACCTCAGGTCCTGTTTCGGCCGCCCTCACTCCCGCAAGCGAGCTCAGCGGCACGTGGCGCGGATCCTTCGGCTGGGTTAGTGCCTTCTTTTACACGGACGAGGCCGATTGCGTCCTTCGGATTAGGGATGACGGAACGTTCACAGAGACGATCAGGCCCGCAAAGTCGGCGAACAACCTTGCCAAGGCGTCGAACTGGTCGGGAACGATAGTCACGAGCGGAAACCGTGTCACTCTCCGGACGTCTCAGGGACCGTCGTTTACGCTCATTCGCGCCGGGAACACGCTGTACGGGGTGGCCGAGGACCCCGTAACAGAGTTCCCGATCATGATGAGGTTTGAGCGCGACGGCGATAGCACGTAGGAAGAGGCGACGTTACGGCTTCGGCAACTCCGCGATGTCCCAGCCACCACCGACGGCCTTCACCAGGAGCACGCTCGCGTCCATGCGACGGCGCAGGATGTCTATCTCGTTCCGCTGGTTCATGAGAGCAGTGGTCTGGGCGACGATCACGGGCAGGTAACTGTCCGCTCCTCCCTGGTAGCGGTTCGTGAACAGCTGCAGCGACAGCAGCGCGGACTCCACCGCGCGCCGCTGTTGCTGTGCCTCCTGCTCGAGGATGCGCAGAGCGGCCAGATTGTCCTCGACCTGCTGGAAGGCGGTCAGCGTGGTCTGACGGTAGCTGGCCACGCTCGCGTCGTAGCTGGCGATGACCGCATCCGATGTCGCGCGCCTGCGACCGGCATCGAAGATGGTCTGGGTGATCGATGCCCCCACCGCCCACAAGAGGCTTGGCGCGGTCAGCCAGGTGCCCGGCGTGGCGCCCTCGAAGCCGACTCCCGCGTTCAGCATCAGGGTCGGAAAGAATGCGGCGCGGGCAATGCCGATCTGCTCGTTCGCCTCCGCGACCCGGCGCTCGGCGGCCGCGATGTCCGGCCGCCTCTCGAGAAGCTGTGACGGCAGCCCCACCGGAACGTCCGGCGGACGATGGTCCAATGGCCGGGCGGGCAGGCTGAAGGCCGCCGGCGGCTTGCCGATCAGGGTGGCAATGGCGTGCTCGAGCTGGGCACGCAGCACGCCGACGTCGGTCAGCTGCACCTGTGTCGTATCGAGCTGCGTCTGGGCCTGGGCGACGTCGGATTTCGGGGCCGCCCCGCCTTGGAAGCGAGAGATCGTGAGCTGCAGCGCCTTCGTGAAGGCCTTCACCGTCTCCTCCAGGAGCTGCTTCTGCGCATCCGCGGCTCTCAGCTCGAAATAGTCGATGGCCACTTCGGCCTGGAGGCTGAGGCGCGCGGTCTCGAGGTCGGCCGCGGTGGCCTGTGCTTCGTGGCGTGCTGCCCTCACCGTCCGCCGGACGCGGCCCCACAGGTCCACCTCGTACGACAGGTCGAGGGACATGATGAAGTCGCCGGTGCTGCCCGTGTTCGCGTTCGGCGACAAGAACGGCTGATTGGCGGACTCGCGGACAGAGCGGACGCCGAGGCTGGCCGAGATGGTGGGAAAGAGCGCGGCCCGGTTGAAGCGGACCATGGCCCGGGCCTCGCGCAGCCGGGCCTCCGCGATCTTCAGATTCTGGTTGGCCGCGCCTACTTCCTCGGCCAGGGCATTGAGCTGGGGATCGCCGAAGATCTCCCACCACTGGCCCCGCGGCAGGTGATCGCTGGGCTGAGCTACCTTCCAGCCGTCCGTCTCCTTGTAGGCGTCGGTCATGGGCACCGATGGCTTCACGTAGTCGGGGCCGACCATGCAGCCGCCGAGCAGGAGGACGGCGACGAACGCGAGCCCGGCGAGACCGGCGGCTCGCCCGCTCATTGCCCCGCGGCGGCCGGCGGGTGGGCGACCCGGACACGAGTCCCGCTGGTGAGAGAGTCCGATGGGGCGACGATCACCTGGTCGGTGGGCTGGATCCCGGTGAGGATCTCGACCGTTGTCCCATAGTCACGCCCGATGGTCACGGGTACAAGCTGCGCCTGGCCGTCTCGGACCACGGCTACTTGTAACCCCTGGGCCCGGAAGAGCAGCGTGTTCGCGGGAATTGTCACGGACGGGACCTCCTTCTGCAGCTTGAGGTGGACGAACACATAAGCCCCGGGCAGCAGCTCGCCGGTGGGATTGTCCACGTCGACTTCGAGATTCAGCGTGCGCGACGCCAGATCGATCGCGTTGGCATTCCTCACGAGCGTGCCGTGGAACGATCGCCCGGGGAACTGATCGAGCGTGAGCACGGCTGAGCCTCCGGGGCTGGCCGCCTGGGAGTAGACCTCCGGGACCGCCACGAAGACGCGAAGCTTCTGGATGGCCACCATGTGGAAGAGCTCCCGGCCACCCTGGGTCGTCGCCCCCGCGTCGATCAAGACCCCGATGTCGACATTACGAGCGGTGATAACCCCGTCGAACGGCGCGTAGATCTTCTCGAACCCTTGCAGCTGCTCGAGCCGGCGGACGTTCGCGGCATTCGAGTCCACGGTGGCTTTCATCGCGCCCTGATTGCTCACCGCCTGGTCCGTCTCCTGCTTGGACACGGAGTCAGTCTTGAGGAGATCCAGCCAGCGGGCCGCCGTGATATCGGCCTGCCGCAGATTGGCCCGGGCGGTCTCGAGGTCGGCTCGGGCCTGCATGAGCTGCTGATCGACCTCGGGGCTCTCGATCTCGGCGAGGAGCTGTCCCTCCTTCACCCGAGCTCCGATGTCGAAGTACCAGCGTTTCAAGTAGCCGTTCGTGCGCGCCCAGATCGGAGTGTCCGTGAAGGCCTGGGTCGTGCCCGGCAGCAGGATCTCCTGCGTCGGGGCGCCCGGGCTAGGGGACACGACTTTCACGACGGGGACGGCCGCCTCCTGGGTGGCCCGCTTCACCGTGGCGTCGGCGGTGGTGCGGGCGCTGATGCCCATATAGATGCCTATGGCGAGGGCGCCTGCCAGCGCTCCGAGCGCGAGCAGGACAATAGGGGAGAGGCCCGGCGATCGACGGGGCTCGTCCGCCGCGGCGGCTTCGGGAGCCGGCGCAGGTTCTTTCGTCGTCATCGCGAGCTACCGGAAGAACGCCGCCCGTGCAGCATGGCGAACACCGCGGGCACGAAGACGAGAGTAGCCACGGTGGCGCACAAGAGCCCGCCGATGACCGCCCGTCCCAGTGGGGCATTCTGCTCGCCGCCTTCCCCGAGCCCCAGCGCCATGGGCACCATGCCGATGATCATGGCGAGAGCCGTCATCAACACGGGACGGAACCGGGTATAGCCGGCCTCAATGGCGGCCCGCGACGCCTGCCCGTGCTCGCCCAGGCGCTCCCTGGCGAAGGCCACGACCAGGATGCTGTTGGCGGTCGCCACTCCGATGCTCATGATGGCGCCCATCAGGGCGGGGACGCTGAGGGTGGTGCGGGTCAGGAACAGGAAGACCACGATGCCGGCCAGGGCGGCGGGCAGGGCGGTGATGATGACGAAGGGATCGAGCCAGGACTGGAAGTTCACCACGATCAGCAGGTAGACGAGAATGATGGCGAAGGCCAGCCCCGTCAGCAGACCGATGTAGGACGTGCGCATCGTCTCGATCTGCCCGCGCACGGTGACGTAGGAACCGTGGGGCAGGAGCTTTCGGCTCGCGTCCACGATCCGCGCCACGTCGCGACCCACCGCGCCGAGGTCCCGGTCCTGCACGGCCCCAAAGATGTCCACGACCCGGCGGATGTTGTAGTGGGACAGGACGGCCATTTCGCTCGACCGTGTGATCGACGCGACGTTGGCGAGGATGCCGGGCCGGGTCGTGGTCGGTGTGCTGATGGGAATGTTCTGGATGTCCTGCAGCGACTGGATGCGGTACTGCGGAGTCTGGGTCGCCAGGTTGTAGTTCACCCCGTTCTGCCAGTTCAGGAAGAACGTGGGCGTAACCTGAAAGCTCCCACTCAGTGACACGAGGAGACTGTTGGCAAGATCCCGGGTCGTGAAGCCCGCCTGTCCTGCCTTGGTGCGGTCGACGATGACGTCGAACCTGGGATAATCGAAGCGCTGCTGGATCCGGAGGTCGGTGAGACCGGGCACCTGACGGAGCTCGTTGAGCATCTGCTCGGCGACGGTGCGATTGCCCTGGACGTCCGCCCCGTCGATCTGGATGTCGATCGGCGCGGGAAGCCCGAAGTTGATGATCTGCGTCACGATGTCGGCGGGCAAGAAGTAGAAGGTCGCCCCGGGGAACTCGGCGGGCAGCTTCTGTCTGAGGATCCGGACGTAGTCGGCGGTCGGCCGATGGTCGCTCTTCAGGGAGACGAGGATGTCCGCGTCGCCGGCCCCGATGACGCCGGACGCGCTGTGCATCCAGTTGATGCTGCTGTAGGGCAGTCCGATATTGTCGAGGATCACGTCCAGCTCACGGGACGGGATCTCGCGGCGGATCGATGCCTCCACGAGGTCGGTCAGCCGCGCCGTTTCCTCGATGCGGGTCCCGCTCTGGGCCCGCAGGTGCAGGGTGAACTGCCCGCTGTCGGTGTCCGGGAAGAAGTTCTCGCCGAGCCGCGGCGCCAGCAAGAAAGCGGCGAGGCAGAGGGCGAGAAACACCGGGATGAAGACGCGCCGCCGGTCGATCATCGTGGTCAGCAAGTCGCGGTAGGCGAGCCGGGTCCGCTCGAACCCTCGATCGAATGCCTGCTGCCCCCGCACGAGCAGATTGCGTGACCGCTCCGCGCCTTCGACCTTGGGCTTGAACAGGTACATGGCGAGGGTGGGCACGAGCGTCCGCGACAGGACGTAGGAGGCGATCATGGCGAAGATCACCGATTCGGCCAGCGGGACGAAGAGATACCGCGCGACCCCGCCGAGGAGGAACATGGGCAGGAACACGATGCAGATGCACAGCGTCGAGACGAGGGCGGGCACCGCGATCTGCGCCGCGCCGTCGAGGATGGCCTCGCGCTCGCCCTGGCCCTCCTCCCGATGACGCTCGATGTTCTCGATGGTCACGGTGGCGTCGTCCACCAGGATGCCCACGGCGAGGGCCAAGCCGCCGAGGGTCATGATGTTGATGGTCTCGCCGAGCAGGCCGAGGGCGATGACCGAGCTCAGGATGGAGAGCGGGATGGAGACGGCAATGATGACCGTACTGCGCCAGCTCCCGAGGAAAATGAGGATCATGACCGCGGTGAGGCAGGCGGCGATCACCGCCTCCCGGATCACGCCGTTCACCGCCGCCCGCACGAAGATGGACTGATCCGCGAGGGGCTGGATCTTCAGCGCGGGCGGGAGGGTGGGGATCACGCGGGGCAGGAGCTGTCGGATGCCGTTCACCACGTCGAGGGTGGAGGCCGTGCCCGTCTTGAGAATCGTCACGAGGGTGCCGCGCTCGCCATCCTGGCGGACGACGTTCGTCTGGGGCGCGAACCCGTCGCGCACGTGAGCGACGTCGCGGATATAGATGGTCGAGTTGCCGACCACCTTGATGGGAAGGTCGTTCAGCTCGGCCACCGTCCGCGGGCTGGCATTCATGGCCACGTCGTACTCGAACTCGCCGATCTTCGCGGTGCCGGACGGCAGCACGATGTTCTGCAGGCCGAGGGTGGTGACGATGTCGCCGGGGGAGAGCCCCTTCGACTGGAGCAGGCGCTGGTCCAGATCGACCATCACCTGCCGCTGCTTGCCGCCATACGGGTAGGGAATCGAGGCGCCGGGAACGGTCACGAGCTGGGTCCTCAGGAAGTTCAGGCCGACGTCGTTGAGCTCGGACTCGGACAGTCCGGACAGGGCGAGCTGGAGAATCGGCACGGTGGACGCACTGTAGTTGATGATCAGGGGGGGCTGGACGCCGGGCGGGAGCTGGCGGAGGGCGGTTTGCGATATCGCTGTCACCTGCGCGTTGGCGGTATCGAGGTGCGCATTCGGCTGCAGAAAGATCTTGACCATCGACTGGCCGCTCACCGTCGTCGATTCGATGTGCTCGATGTTGTCCACCGTCGTGGTGAGCACCCGCTCGAATCCGGTGGTGATCCGCCCTTCCATCTCTTCCGGGTTCAGGCCGGTGAACTGCCAGGCCACGGCGATCACGGGGATGTCGATGTTCGGAAAGATATCGGTGGGAGTCCGGAGGATGACCACCGGGCTCAGGATGAGGATCAGGAGCGCGAGTACGATGAAGGTGTAGGGACGGTTGAGAGCGAGCTTGACTATCCACATAGCCCGATCAACTCATTGTTTGGCGGTGGGCCCACGCCGCCTGCATCGCAGGAACGACGGCCTGGCATGGCCGTGGGGTTCCGACGAGCATCGCGAAGCACGTGCGCCTGGCATAGTGGATCCTCCGTCCGACGGGTCGGTAAAACGCTCAGCCCTGCCGTTTCTTTGCTTCTTTAGAGGCGGCGGCCGCGCGCGAGGTTCGCGGGCCTTCTTGCGTATTCTTGCTGAAACCTCCATTCGGGCCACGCGCCTCAGCGTCGATCGCTTCTCGAATCCCTCCTAACCGTGAGCGGGCATGGATGTCCGGATGGTCATCCTGACCAGGGGGGCGGCATGGATCTGTCACGGCGGGACTTCTTCAACCTGTCCGCGGGTGCCCTCACCGGTACGGCGGTGGGAGGCCTGGCCGGGCTGGGGGCGAGCCTCGCTCCCACCCTCGCGCAGGCACAAGAGCTACGAATCAAGCACGCCAAGGCCACGCCCAGCGTGTGCCCCTACTGCTCGGTGGGGTGTGCCACGCTCGTTTACACCGTTGACGGGAAGATCGTCAACATCGAAGGCGACCCGCGGAGCCCCCACAGCGAAGGCGCCCTCTGTCCCAAAGGGGCGGCTATCTACCAGCTTCACATCAACCCGAATCGCGCGACCAAGGCTCTCCACCGGGCGCCCGGCGCCACCGAGTGGGAAGTGTGGGATCTCGACCGCGCCATGGATCGGGTGGCCGAGCTCGTGAAGAAGACCCGCGACGAGACCTTCGTGGAGCGGCTCGAAAGCGGCAAGCTCGTGAACAGCACCACCGCGATCTTCTCGTTGGGCGGAGCCACCCTCGACAACGAGTGGAACCACATCCAGCAGAAGCTCATGCGCGGCCTGGGCGTGGTCGCGATCGAGAATCAGGCCCGTATCTGACACAGCTCCAGCGTCCCCGGGCTGGGGACCAGATTCGGGCGCGGGGCCGCGACCATGTACCCGCGCAGCATGCTCGATTCCGACTGTGTGGTGATTCAGGGATCGAACATGGCGGAGAACCACCCGGTGGCTTTCCGGTGGCCGATGCAGGCAAAGCTCAGAGGCGCCAAGCTCATCCACGTGGATCCACGCTTCACACGCACCAGCGCGGTGGCGGACATCCACGCGCCGATCCGCTCCGGCTCGGACGTGGCCTTCCTGGGTGGATTGATCAATCACGTGCTGCGGAGCGAGCGCTGGAACACGGATCCGTTCTTCAGGGAATTCGTGGTCAGCTACACGAACGCCGCCACCATCATCGGCGAGGCGTTCAAGGACACCGAGGACCTGGACGGCGTCTTCTCGGGCCTGATGCAGTACACCCCCGGCATCAAGGAATGGCCCCTCGACGGCTTCGTCGGCCAGTACGATCCGGGAACGTGGCAGTACGCGGCGACCCAGGCGGGCCGCGCGCCGACGCCACCGCCCACCGGGGCACCGTTCGATTCGCTGGTGCGGTCCCTGCTCAGGCCGCTCCCGGCGCGCGACGAGACGCTCCAGCACCCCCGCACGGTATTCCAGATCGTGAAGCGGCACTTCAGCCGCTACACCCCGGAGATGGTGGAGCGCGTCACCGGCTGCTCGAAGGCGACCTTCCAGGAGGTCGCGGACACCATCCTGGCCAACTCTGGGCGCGACCGCACCACCTCGTTCGCCTACGCCGTGGCCTGGACCCAGCACACGAATGGTCCCCAGACCATCGGCTGCTGCGCGCTGCTCCAGCTCCTCCTGGGGAATATCGGGCGCCCGGGTGCCGGCGTCATGGCCCTTCGGGGTCACGCCTCGATTCAGGGATCCACCGACGTGCCGACGCTCTACCACTCGATCCACGGCTACATGAACGCTCCCTCCGCGCTCAAGAAGCACGACTCGCTGCGCGACTGGCTCCTCGCCGAGACCACGCCGCGCGGATACTGGGCCAACACGCCGAAGTTCATGGTCTCGTACCTCAAGTCCATGTACGGGGGCGCGGCCACCACGGATAACGACTTCCGGTATGACTGGCATCCCAAGATCATCGGGGACCATTCGCATCTACCGATGTTCGTAGCCATGAACGAGGGACGCGTGAAGGGGATGCTCTGCGTCGGCCAGAACCCAGCGACCTCGCTCAACGCCAGCGTGGAGCGCAAGGGTCTCGCCAAGCTCGAGTGGCTGGTCGTCAAGGACAACTGGCTCACCGAGACCGCCACCTTCTGGCAGAACAGCCCGGAGATCACGAAGGGGAAGCTCCGGAGCCAGGACGTCCGGACGGAAGTCTTCTTCTTCCCCGCCGCCCAGGTCGCGGAGTACGAGGGCAGCTTCACCAATACCCAGCGCATGATCCAGTGGCACTTCAAGGCGGCGGATCCGCCGGGCGACTGCCGCACCGACCTCTGGTTCACCCACCAGCTCGCCCGGCGGCTCAAGAAGCTCTACGCGTCCTCCTCGCTGTCGCGCGACGAGGGCTTCAAGGCGCTGGTGTGGGAGTACGACTCGGACGATGCCCACGAGCGCGAGCGCGGGGAGCCCGATGCGCTGAAGATCCTCAAGGAGATCAACGGCCACTACACCGCGGAGCCGGATCGGCACCTCGCCGGCTTCGGCGATCTCAAGGATGACGGGTCCACCACCTGTGCCTCCTGGATCTACTGCGGCGTGTTTCCCGCGCCGGATCGAAACCTGGCCGCGCGCAAGCAGCCCGATCCTCCGGGCGTCACCAGCGCGCAGCTCGACTGGGGCTGGGCGTGGCCGGCCAATCGGCGCATTCTCTACAATCGCGCGTCGGCCGATCGCGAGGGCCGCCCGTGGAGCGAGCGCAAGAAGTGGATATGGTGGGACGGCGCCAAGTGGACCGGCCACGACGTCCCCGACTTCGCGCCGAGCAAGGCGCCGCTCTCGAAGGGCGCGCCGGACGCCATCGGCCTCGATGCCCTCTCGGGCAGCGAGCCGTTCATCATGAAGCCCGATGGCGTCGGCTGGCTCTACGTGCCCAGCGGCCTCCTGGATGGCCCGCTTCCGGCGCACTACGAGCCCGCGGAGTCGCCGGTGGCGAACCCGCTCTACCGTCAGCAGTCGAGCCCCGTCCTCAAGTACTGGAAGATCGAGGGCAATGCCCTCGCCCCGGTGGGCGATCAGCGCTTCCCCTACGTCGCGACGACGTACCGGCTCACCGAGCACTATCTCTCGGGCGCCATGTCCCGCTGGAACCCGTGGCTGACCGAGCTCCAGCCCGAGCCCTTCGTCGAGATCAGCCCGGAGCTGGCCTTGGAGAAGAGGATTGGCAATACCGACTGGGTCAGGGTCTCGACTCCACGCGGCAGCGTGCGAGTCAAGGCCTTGGTGACACGACGTATGCGCGCCTTCACCATCGGTGGCAAGGTCGTGCACCACGTCGGCCTGCCGTTTCACTGGGGCTACCAGGGGCTGATCACGGGCGATGCGGGGAACGAGCTCACGGCGCTCGTGGCGGAGCCCAACGTGTCCATCCACGAGGGGAAGGCCTTCGTGTGCAACGTGGAGAGACTCTGATGCCTGAGCCGAGGGAGCCCGGTGATGCCTGAACCGATGGGGTTTTTCACCGATACCACGGTGTGCATCGGGTGCAAGGCCTGCGAGGTCGCCTGCAAGGAGTGGAACCAGCTTCCCGCGCGAAACGGCGGCATCGGTACCCTCAGCGGTGACAGCTACGACAACACGCTCCGCCTGGACGGCATCCACTGGCGGCACGTCAAGTTCATCGAGCAGTTCAACCCCGACCGTCGTGATGGCCGCTGGCTCATGATGAGCGACGTCTGCAAGCATTGTGTGCAGGCCGGCTGCATCGAAGTCTGCCCGACCGGCGCCATTATCCGGACCGAGTTCGACACCGTGGTCATCCAGTCAGACGCGTGCAACGGCTGCCGCAACTGCATCGCGGCCTGCCCGTTCGGCGTCATCGACGTCAACCCGGCTTCGGGCACCGCCCAGAAGTGCACGCTCTGCTACGACCGGATGAAGGTGGGGCTCGAGCCGGCGTGCGCCAAGGCCTGTCCGACCCAGTCCATCAACTTCGGTCCGATCGCCGACCTGAAGAAGCTCGCGCAGGCGCGACTGGGCCAGCTCGAGAAGGCCGGCGAGACGCGAGCTCAGCTCTACGGCGCCGACGAGAAGATGCTGGGCGGGCTCAACTCCTTCTATCTGCTGGTGGACAAGCCCGAGGTGTACGGGCTGCCGCCCGATCCGAAGCTGCCTTCGCGGAACCTCAAGCCCTCCGCCCTCTGGTCCACGCTGGGGGCGGTCGCGCTGGCGATCCTCGGCGTCTTCAGCTTCCGCGACCGCGGGGCCCGGGATGTCTAGCACGTTCTTCACCGCGTCGCCTCACTGGCGATGGCTGATCACCGCCTACTTCTTCTTGGGCGGCCTGGCCGGAGGCAGCTACTTCGTGGCCACCATAATGCATCTGTTCGCGAAGAATCCGGATCGCCGGATGGTCCGTCTCGGCTATCTGGTCGCCTTCCCGCTGGTCTGCCTTTGCGGGTTCGTGCTCACCATGGATCTTGGACGGCCGGAGCGCTTCTGGCACATGCTGGTTCAGTCCGAGACGTTCCGGCCGATGATCAAGACGTACTCTCCGATGTCGAGCGGCGCGTGGGTGATCCTGCTCTTCAGCGGGTGCGCGTTTCTCTCCTTCCTTGCCGCCCTCGCCGAGGGTCGGCCGGACTGGCCGATCCTTCGGCGGCTGGACCCAACCGCACGCGCGGGTCGGCTGCTCACGGTGATCGGAGCCCTGCTCGGCCTTTATCTCGCCGGCTATACCGGCGTGCTGCTCTCCGTCACGAATCGACCCATCTGGGCTGATACCTCCTTCCTTGGATTGACCTTCCTTGTCTCGGGGGCGTCCACCTCGGCGGCGCTTCTCATCCTCCTCGGCTCTTGGGTCGGGGCGTCGCCACGCAGCGTGCATTCGCTCGAGCGCTTCGACCGTTCGGCCCTTATCCTTGAAGCTCTCGCGCTCGCCGCGCTGATCACATCGCTCGGCCAGGTGGCCGCCGTGTGGCTGAATGGCTGGGGTCTTCTCCTCGCCGCCATGGTCCTGGGCGGAATCGCGCTGCCTCTGGTGCTGGCGTGGCGACGGCCGGCTCCGGATCGCCCGGGATGGATAGGGCCGGTGCTGGTCCTGTTCGGCGGGCTGCTCCTCCGCGTGATCATCGTGTTCTCTTCGGATGGGCTGTGATCATGCCCTGGCGGCGCTCGATCTTTCTTGGTCTGGCGGCGGCCGCGATCCTCGGCTGCACCAACCCGGAGGCCGAGCGGACTCGGGGCGGGGGCAGGGGAGCCGACGTCGGCAATCATCCGGCCGGGGCGGTCGAGATCCACGCGGGCGCCGACATCTACTACGGGACACCGACCCAGGGCCAGGGGATTGGTCGTCACGCCGACATCGGCGGCACCGTTCCTGCGCGAGGGCGATAGCATGGGGCGCGAGAAATCCGGTGGAGCTCTCCTGTCCACGCTCGGTGCCGAGCATGCCGAGTGGCGTCCCCTGCTCTCTCTCGTCGAAGCGGCTCTCGGTGAAATGGAGCGCCCGGTATGGTCGGAGTCAGTGCCCGCGCGAGAACATTCGGCGGCCCTCAGCCAGCCGCTCGTGGAGGGCGCTGTCATCCGGATTGCTCCGGGACCGGTGCGGCGCTGGGTTCATCGCGCAATGACGATCGCGGGTGCCGGCGCCTCGGCCACGCCCTTCGTCGACGCGCTGGCCGTCGGAAAACTCGATGCCCTGGCCCTCTTCGAAGCCGCCGTGGCCGGGAATCCGGATCGCCTCGAGGCCTTCGCGCGAGCGGCAGGAGATGATCGTGGTGTCCTGAGAGTCGTGGGGCCGATCGTTGCGATGCCGATGCTCCTCGCGTGCCGGCGGGCGTGGGCGGCTCTGGTGCCTGCCACCTGGGCGGAGGGCTACTGTCCGATCTGTGGCGACTGGCCATCCCTTGCCGAGACCCGAGGACTCGACGGCCAGCGACGGCTTCGCTGCGGGCGCTGTGGCGGGGACTGGCGAACAGAGCGGTTGCGCTGCCCCTTCTGCGGAGAGCGCGGTCACGAAAATCTTGGGTCGCTGGTGTCAGAGGGACGCGAGCCGCAGGCGGTCGACGTCTGCGAGCGATGCCGACACTACGTCAAGACCCTCACCGCCCTGGTGCCCGTCCGGCCGGAGGACGTGTTCCTGCACGATCTTGCCACGCTGGTGCTGGATGTCATCGCGCTCGAGCGTGGCTATCGCCGGCCGGCCCCGAAAGGACGACGGGTAGAGGTCATCGCCCGGCCGTCGCAGCTACGGACCCTCTTTCGCCTGCGCCCGTGGACGACCGGGTAAGGGCCATGACGGGCTTGCGACCGGCCGGCGCCTGTCGCGCTCTGCTCGCGGCTCTCGATGCATCCGAGGGCAGGCGCGGGCGTCGCAAGCGCGACACCACTCCGGACGCCATCGGGATGTCGCTCAAGCGCCAGCTCCTCGAGCAGGCCGTCCTGTCCGATCCGGAGCCCGATGCATTCGAAGCATGGCTGCTCGAGCGCTGTCTCTCCAGCGAGACGGCCTCGACGGGAGCAATGCGCGCCATGGCCCAGGAGGTGCTCACCGAGTGGAAACTGACGGCCTCTTCCGTGCAATTCAGGGACTGGCTCGCGGCCGGGGCCCCGTCGGAGGACCGGACACCGTGATGATGCACGTCGTGCGAGACCGGGTTGAAGGAGTATGTTTGTGACTCCTTCGGGCGGAGGTTCCGCCATGGGCAATCGGTCGGGGTGCGGCGCGGTGATCGTGGGAACGGCTCTGCAGTCCCTGGTCTTCGTCTATGGCGCATTGCCTGCGTGGGCCCAGGCTCCTCCACCAGCGAGCGAACTGCAGCGGCCCGCGCTTCAGATCGGCTCAGCCGGACGGTTCAACGAAGACTGGTCGGTCCTGAGGGGGGTGGACCTGAGCGCGACGGATGACCCCTTGGACCGGTTGAAGTTCATCCCGTTCACGAACGACGGGTCCGTGTGGCTGAGCCTCGGTGGGCAGGCTCGTGAGCGGGGGGAGTACTTCCGGCACTTCCTGTTTGGAGCGTCGGAGCCCAAGGATACCGACGCCTACCTTCTCTCGCGGTTCCGGCTGGGCGTCGACCTCCACGTGACTCCCTACCTCCGCTTGTTCGCCGAGGGGAAGAGCTCGATGGCGCTGGACCGAGATCTCCAGGGGGGCCGGACCACTGCGTACGTCGACGAGGTCGACCTCCTGAACGGCTTCGTGGACGTCATGATTCCGCTCGGCGACCTGGCGAGCGCGACGCTGCGCGGTGGTCGTCAGGAGCTGATCTTCGGTTCCATGCGGCTGGTCGGGCCGGGCGACTTCACGCAGGTCCCTCACACCTTCGACGGTGGTGCCGCATTCGTCCGGATTGTGGACTGGACCATCACCCCCTTCTGGACTCTGGCGGTGCCGATCATCAACAAATACAAATTCAACGATTCGACGACGGATAGACCGCTTTTCGGCATCTTCAGCACCGGTCCTCTTCACCTTCTGCCCGTGAATCTGGACCTCTACTGGCTCGGCGTCAACAACGCGGTCGCCACCTTCAACGGCACCTCTGGGCGAGAGCAACGCCAGACGCTGGGAGGCAGGACCTGGGGCAAGATCGGCCAGACCAACCTGGACTTCGAGGTGGAGGGAGCAGGCCAGTTCGGATCGGTGGGGAGCGCGAACATCGCTGCGGGGATGTTCACCACCGTGCTCGGCTACACGCTGCCCGTCCCGCGTTTGTCACCCCGCGTCTACCTCGAGTTCGATTATGCGAGCGGAGACAAGAGCCCGGGCGGGGGCGTCGGCACGTTCAATCAGCTCTACCCGAATGGCCACTCCTACCTCGGGTACATCGACTTCATCGGGCGCCAGAACATCATCAGTGCCAGCGGGGGCCTCATCATGACCCCGGTCCGCGACCTGATCTTGTCCCTTCAGCAGTACTTCTTCTGGCGCGCATCCGATCGCGATGCGGTCTACAACGAGGCGGGAGCCGTGCTCCGGCCGGGAACCGGAACCACCGCCCGCTACGTCGGCGCCGAGGTCGATCTGCTGGCCACCTACAACTTCACGCGTCATGTGCAGTTCTACGCGGGCTACAGCCACTTCTTCCCTGGCGAGTTCATTGAGAAGACGGGCCCGTCCCAGGGCAGCGACTTCCTTCAGTACACGTTTTGAACAAGGAGGCCCGCGAATGCCCTCCGGCCGGCGGAGGGCAAGTCGGACGAGCCACATAGGCTAGCCAGATGCGAGGACGACGTCACGCGGCGTGTGCGAGCCGCCCGATCCATGCGCCGAGCACAATGGCCCACGCCGTCGCGGCCGCCGCCGGGCCTATTTCGTGCTCGGCGGTGTTCTCGGGGGCCGTGGTGCCGGTGGTGGCGCGGCTCTCTCTCGCCGGTGGAGATTCTTAAGCTTCCGATTGGAGTGCCGCGAGCGATGGGTTTCCGCAGGAACCAGACAGGCAATCCCCGCGGAACAGGCGCGTGACTTTCGGATTCTTGCGATAGACGGCCGGCCCTCGCCGGCCCGGCGAGAGCGCGGGGCCTGAGCCCATGTAGACGGCCAAGCGGCTCCGCAAAAAGAGGCGGGCTCGGTGCACCCGCGACTTGATGGTGGACAGATCGATCTGCACCGCCTCCGCGATCTCGGGATTCGAGAGCCCTTCGACATCGCGCAGGATGAAGATCGCGCGGTGCTCTGCCGGCAGCTCGTCGATGGCCGCGCTGAGCACGGACTGCAGTTCGGCCTGGAGCACGGGATCCTTCAGTCTCGGCGCCCAGTCGATGCCCGGCTGTACTTGTTCACCGGTCTCGTCGAAGGAGGGGGACAGCTCGTCCCACGATCTCCCGTTCCGCTCGATTCGCCGCGGTCGCCGCTTTTGATAGGCGGCGTTGGCGGTGATCCGGTATACCCAGGAGCCGAAGGCAGCCGTCCCTCGGAAGGTGTCGATCTTGCGGATCGCGGACCAGAGGGCGTCTTGCACGACCTCCTCGGCATCCGAGCGGTTGCCGGTGATGCGGAGTGCCAGGCGGTAGACACGATCCCCGTAGGCGGCCACCAGGGCCTCCGGCGCCCCCTCGTCCTTTCGGCGCAGTTGCTCCATGAGGGCTACATCGGGGTCGATCCTCTTTCGAGGGAAGCGCGGACCCGCCGCGTCCACACCGGGCTCCTGACAGGTCCGTTCCACCATGCTCCCAATGCAATCAATCTCACCCTCTTCCCCGCTGGGCTGGTCTTCTCGCAACGTCGCCGTTCGGTATGCTCCCGGCGTGAGGCCCAGGACGCGGTGGAACACTGAGGTGAAGTGACTCGGGGTCTGGAACCCGACCATGCGCGAGATCTGCGCGATCGACAGCTCCGGCGTCGCGAGGACTGCGCGGGCGCGGGCGATGCGTTGCTGGACCACGAAGCGGTGGGGCGGCACCCCCGTGCTGCACTTGAAGAGTCGCGCAAAGTGATAGGGACTCATGTACACGAGGGCCGCCAGCTCGACGAGCGTCAGCTCCTTGTTGAGGTTCTGCTGGATGTACCCGGTCACTCGTCGGAGTTTGTACAAAGGAAGGGTACTGGTCTGCTGATCCGCGCGGGACCCAAAATCGGAGCCGTCATGTGGACGGCCAGGGCAGACCAAGGCGGCCGAGCCTTCCCGGTGGTTCCTAAGCGGGCTCGATGTCAGCGTACCCATAGCACCTCCCACGCATGACCGGCGCTTTCCACCGATCTCCGTAAGCCGCGTGCGAGTAGGACCGAGATCTCGCTCCAACCTAGAAAGCAGCGGACGTGCGAAAGCAACGAACATGCCGACCGTAGCTGGACAAGACGAGAGATCGTAAGTATCTAAGTATTTGTTTCCCCGACTTGCCGCGCTGCTGAGGCCGTGCCCCGCGTTTCAGGATTTCGGTAAGTCCTACGCGGTTCAGCTTTCCCTCCGCCGTGGCCGTCTGACCGACAGGAGGAATGTCCACCGCTTCGTAGAGCAAGAACCCGATAGGGACACGAACGATAGCGTGGTCTTGAGGTATCGGATCACTCGATCGATTCCGCGCGTAGCCGGTGCCGCCAGCCATGTACAGACCGCCGAGCCCTACGACAACCGCCTCCGAGCTTCCTCCAGACTCGCCGCTCTTTCTCGCTTTGCTGTAGCCTTCGGCCGACCTCCGCTCGTCTAAGTAGTGCGAAGACGGCGTTTCCGGTCGGAGGCTCCACGATGCGCTTTTCGCGATGCGTCCCTCCGACTTTTGTATGCGGCGATTCAGTACACGTTTTGAACAAGGAGGCACCCGACGATGATCCAAACCGGCATTGCACTCGCGGCGCTCCTCGTGTCGACTATGCTGATGAGCCCAACCTCGGCCTGGTCCCAGAGCGACTGGAAGGCTCCCGCCGACGCCAAGACGCTGAAGAATCCCGTCCAAGGGATCGGGGACGCCAAGAACGTGATCGCGATGAACTGCGCGGCGTGCCACGGCTCGAGTGGTCGAGGGGACGGCGTGGCGGCGGCCGCCCTTCAGCCCAAGCCAATGGACTGGTCGTCTGCCGCCGTCCAGAGCGACACGGACGGTCAGCTGTTCTGGAAGATCACGAACGGCCGTGGCTCCATGCCCGCTTGGCGACAACTGCCCGAGACCCAGCGCTGGCAGATCGTGAACTATATTCGGACGCTCAAGAAGTAGTGCTACACGGAGACGCCCCAGACCAGTTTCGTCACGAGCCCGCTGGCGAACGTGATGCCCACCGCGGCGGCGATCATCACGAGGTTCGTCACGATCCTCCGCTTCATCTCCATGCCGGAGAGAAATGCCAGGCGCCCAGGATCTCGACTTGGCCGTCGTTCAGCCCGAGAAAGATGTTGCGAACGCGCTCGGGATTGAGGTGTCGCTCGGCCTCGCCCATCACGACGGCATCCTCGTGCTCGAACTCGTCCTCGAGGATGCTCCGAACCGCCGCTCCCAGCGCCGGTCAGCGCGAACGTGTGGCGGGGGCGCGCCGGGGGCGCGATGTCTTCCCGCCAGGTGCCTTCGCGCTCCGGCGAGCCGGCGGAGCCATGAAGTCCGGGCCGATCGGATCGGTAACCGTGGTGAGCAGGATCCGATCGATCTCCCCCCGCGTCTCCTCATCGATGTGCCACTCGAGCGCGTCCCGGATCGGCGCTAGTTGTTCCGGATGCCGCGCGCCCCAGAGGGCGACGGTGGGACCCTGGTCCAACACCCAGCGGACCGCCAGGGCGAGGACGCTCTTGCCGTAACGTCGCCGAGCGAGGTCGTCGAGCGCCTCGACCGCCTTCAAGTACTGGGGATAGCGGGGCGGGAGGAATTTCGGATCGCTGCCTCGCAGGTCGTCGCCGGTGAACTTCGTGTCGGGCCGCATGCGGCCGGTGAGCAACCCGCGACACAGCGCGCCGTAGGCCAGCACCATCAACTGATGCCGCTTGGCGTAGGGCAGGACGTCGGCGTCGATCTGGCGCTCGAAGAGGTTGTAGGGCGACTGCACCACGTGCAGCGGCGACGCCGACCGGAACGCCATCATCTGGTCCGGCGAGAAGTTGCTCACGCCGATCGCGCGAATCTTGCCCTGCTCGAACAGCCGGCGGAGCACCCCGGCCGTCTCCTCGATGGGCACCAGGGGATCCGGCCAGTGGACGTGGTACACGTCGATGTGATCTGTCCGCAGCCGCCGGAGAGAGTCCTCCACTTCTCTCCGAACACGCTGGGCTGATGCGTTGCGGAACACCCGGCCGTCCCGCCATTCGAGGCCGACCTTCGTTGCGATCAGGACACGATCGCGGGCGCCACTCTCGGCGATGGCTTGGCCGACGAGCTCCTCGGACCGGCCGAATCCATAGGCAGGCGCCGTGTCGATCAGCGTGATGCCGAGGTCGAGCGCCGCCCGGATGGCCCGAATCGACTCGGCCTCGTCCGTGCCGCCCCACATCCAGCCGCCGATTGCCCAGGTACCCAGTCCGATGCGCGAGGTGACGATACTGGTTTCCATGATCTCGATGGTTTCCAATGGATGTCCTCCTGAGCTCGGCCGTTGCGGTCTGCGCTGAGCTCTTATCGGTGGGTTGCCGCGGCGCTGCGGGAGAACAGGGCGATCATTCCCCGGATGAACGCGGGCAGGTCACTGGGCTGGCGGCTCGTCACCCAGTTGCCGTCCTCGACCATTGCGTGATCCACCCAATTGCCGCCCGCGTTGCGAATGTCGTCCTGGATCGTGTGGTAGCTGGTCAAGGTCCGCCCGTGCACGAGCCCGGCCGAAACCAGTTCCCACGGCGCGTGACAGATAGCCGCGAACGGCTTGCCGGCGTCCTGCATCGCCCGCAGGAAGTCCTGCACTTCCGGCACCATGCGCATGGCGTCGGCGTTCACGGTGCCCCCGGGGAGTTGGACCGCATCGAACTGCTCGGCGCTCACGTCCCGGATCGGGCGATCGACCTTGACCCTCACGGGTTTGTCGAGGTCGTGGCGAACTCCCTGGATCTCACCGGTCTCGAGCGAAAGGATAGTCACTTGGGCCCCAGCATCCCGGAGTGCCTTCACGGGCTCTGTCAGTTCGGATTCCTCGAAGCCGTCGGTAGCAAGAACCGCCACACGGAAGTCAGTCAGCTCGGACATGTTGGTCCTCCTCATGTGCGTGCGAGTGGGTCGTTGGTATTGCCTGCCTTTTCGAGGGGAATGCGTTCAGCACCGACGGTGATTACTCGAAATGTCCGCAAGATCGCGCAAGGCGCCCAGCGCTGGGGACCCGCGCGCCCTTGGCGTACCAGGTCCCGGGTGCCCCCCAAGCCGCTAGCGAATTCTTGCTCAATTCGCCATCGACGCGAGATTGGGCTCCTGCGCGGTCGTCTCAACCTCAAAGCCAGGTGGAGAGAATCAAGAGCCTCAGGACGAGAGGGAGATTCCTGCTGCCCTCTAGCTACTTTCCAGTCCAAAAATGACGACAGACATCGGCCGGGGATGCGGGAAAGAGCGGGTGGCAGGGTCCGAGTGTTCATTTCTGGATTCCCTGCCATCCAGTGCGCGATGGGTGACGATTCGAGGTCCCAAGCCGTTCATGGGCCGGCGCGACCGAGTACCAGCAGATCATTGGCAATGACCCCCAGCCCGATCCAGCGTTGCATGCCGCTTTCACCGCGGTACCGGCACCGGCGCAGTCCATGACGACGCTTGAGGGCGCTAATCCGCCCTTCACTTCCCGTGCGCCAGCGGAGGGCCGCGCGGGCCAGCCGGGAGCGCTGCTCGTGCGGCTGGCGTGGCAGCACGACGTGCCGGACCCCACGGTCCTGCGCCGCACGTTCATTG
>Ga0137360_10000282_pt1 | contig 29444 bp, 23 predicted proteins | sample Mad1_60_16metaG_FD_104924 | JGI IMG/M metagenome (GOLD analysis project Ga0137360, IMG submission 104924) | Vadose zone soil microbial communities from Angelo Coast Range Reserve, California, USA - Mad1_60_16 metaG | ecosystem: Environmental > Terrestrial > Soil > Vadose zone | place: USA... | reverse complement strand
GTAGAAAGTGGCCAGCGCCCACCGCATCACCGTACGTCCGCACCTGAGGCATAGGACTCCCCGCTGCTAATAGGATGCCTACGCGCTACCCAGGGACAATAGGACTTGCCGTGAGGGTTACGTACGTGCTTGAAGGAAGTGGTCGGGGCGAAAGGATTTGAACCTTCGACCTCCTGGTCCCGAACCAGGAATCTGAATCCCATAAACGCTTTATATGGCGTCGCTTACGGGACAAGAAGCGTTATTTCCCCCCTCTTAGTTGTACCTAACTTGTACCTACTTCAGTGGATGTGGCCGGGATCGAACTAAAAGCGACGTTGAAGGCGCATAAGTTACTGATTCCATTAAGCGAGAAAAACGCCAAAAACACCGGATTCGCCCAAGGTACACGGCGGGTACACGGTTTTTTGAAGCGGCATTCTGCCGATTCCTACACCGGCATCTCAACGGAAAGCCAGATGTACACGCCGACTCCAGGAGCTTATAGATGTTGATTGAATGTTATTCCAAACTATGAATCATCGGCAGTGGATTACTCTGATTTCGTCTGCCTGATCCAAAGTGAAAGTTGAACATCTTTTGCGCCAGACCATCCCTTCCCTTGTTGTACAAAGCCGGCATCTTTCAGGGCTTCATTCGAAGCAGTTGCAAACAGAGAAGCTCCACGGATGGCGGCTGTGGTCAGCATACTAGCCAGAAATTCCGGGGGCAACGAATTCGATCCTCGAAGTCTTAACACGCCATTAAAATCAACTCTCAAATAGGAATGGTCTTCGAAATAATTTAAGTCCAATGGTGTCAAGTTTTCCACACATAAATTCGGTGTACATCGAAAGGAGAGGCCCTTCTATGGGCATTCAGATGGCTGCAAATGCGACCAGAATAAAGGTTTTTAACTTTCGTATCGAATATGAGTCAAGATGGCGCTGTTAGAAAGTTTAATTCAATTCATCCAGAGCTTGGGGTATCCAGCTCAAACCGCTCGCGTTTTGTCAGTTCCCATTCGTCTCATGGAGGAGGAAGGTGAACACAAACCAATTCGCGGCATGGAGAATTTCTCCGGAGGTTCGGGCCACGTACTCCGAAGATGGCGCGGTCTTGCTCGATATCAACAAGGGCCTCTGCTACGGGTTGAACCCGGTTGCTGCCCGTATATGGATAACGATCGAAACGAGCCAGGCGGGGATAACTCTCGATGGCATCGTGGACGCCCTCGAAACCCAGTTCAAGGTGCCCCGCGAGAAGTTGGGAGACGACATCGGTAAGTATTTATCCAAGCTGGAACACATGGGGCTTGTTCAAAAGAACGGCCTAATTCACGGGTCCAAGGCCGCTAGCGCGCGGGGTTGACATGCTTCGGAATACATGGTGTGCCTCCGTGAGAACCGAACTGTCGAACGCACCGGCGGCCTGGGCCTTTGATTCGGTGGCGCCGCCACTCAAGATCGTCCCACTTGGTTTTGCTAGAACTCTTAACTGGGGGCCGGTATTTACGCCCAAACAAGCCTCTGCGGGGCTAGCTCGATGTGTCCGGGGACCAATTTTTGTCTGCCACTATCCGAAAGTGGTCGCCTTCGGGAGCGACAGAAATTCCGTGAGAGAATCGGAGGTGCAATAAGTTTGCTTTCGCATTGAATTTCCCGAACCTTGGTGACCATAACTGCTTGGCTAAAGTCGAGGACTGGCCAACCAATGAACAGACGGCGGACGACCAAGTTTTGCGGCTGAAGCTCACCTTCAGGCCGCTTGTCGTCTCCTGCCAGAGGTTGCAAGCCCAGGCCAAAGAAGAATGGAAAGCAGGGAGGCCCACCTATGATTTACGGACGACCTGTTATTCGAGTAGTTGCATCTCTGGACGTGTTCTTTGAGCGACTTCTTCCGCGAACGGTCCCGCTTCCGGCTGATACGGACTGGCGCGCGAAGAGGCTCAAAGAGTTCATCGATCAGCACCAGGGCAAGGTTCGATGGAGACTAGGGGACGCCTGTAAACAGCTTGGGTTTCCTATGTCTGATCGCCAAGCGCGCCGCTTGTTCAAGGTCTCGATGGGTGTCGGGATAAAAGAATATTCGATGAACACGCGTCTTGCCTGCGCAGCAGGGCAATTGCGCGCGACAAATGACCCGATCAAAGCAATTGCAGTGGAAGTGGGATATCAGACAACCGGCCACTTCGCTCGAAGCTTCAAGGAACTATTTTACGTAACTCCTATGGAATTCAGGAGAATCTGGCGCCTGAAAGAAGTAGCAGCGTGAAGTGTTGAGGACTGCTTCTCCGCTTTCGGTTGCAGCAACATGCAGAAATCTGCAGCGCATGTTCACACATGTCTCAGGATAGGGCCGAGTTGAAGGAGTCGGAGCATTGTCAATTGCGAAGACCAACAAGCAGCTCCTGTGGTTTGCTCGCCAATTGCACCCCCTCATCCGCGCACACGTGCTCAGCGCGTCCTTGATAGTTCTGAGCAGCTTGATGTTTCTGCTTGATCCCCTAATCATCAAATGGCTTATCGACGGAATCCTTCCCAGGAAAGATAGCCATTTGCTTCTTCTTGCCGCGTTAGGATTTTTCCTCATTTATGTTGCTCGTTTAGGTTTCTCAGGCCTTGGTGCACTGATCTATTCCCGGACGATTCAGAATCTTGTTTTCAGGATTCGACTCGGAATCTTGGAGCAGATGAACCGGCTCTCAGCGGATTACCACGAAACGACACCGGTGGGCCAAAGGCTGTACTGCATGGAACAGGATGTCGATCAGGTGGCCGAATTGGGATCAAGCCTTGTGCCATATGCACTCCAGGCTACCTTCAACACTATCTTTGTTGTCGGGACCATGTTCGTGCTGGATTTCCGACTGACCTGCATGGTGCTTCCGCTCATGCCACTGTTTTTCGTGTTTCGGAGGTACTTCGAAGCCCGGCTTCGGGCAGCCTCTGATGCGGTACAGCAGCAGTCCAGCCTAGAAAGCAGCTTTCTGCAAGAGCATTTGGCTTCTATCATCCAAATCCAGCTTTTGCACCAGGAGCGAAATCAAACGCGCACATTCACGGAGCGCGGCGCCGCAAGATTGAGGGCACTAAATCACCGCAGTTTGATCGAGATTTTGTTCAGCACCCTTTTTATGGCGGTGATCGCGCTCGGCACGATTGCCATCCTGGGATATGGCGGCTACCAGGTGTTTGTAGGAGCTCTGACAATTGGCGGCCTCGTTGCGTTCTACAGTTACATGGCGAGGCTCTTCGATCCACTTCATGCCGCCGTAGAGATCTATTCCCGACTCAACCGACTGAGTCCAAGCATTCGACGAATCCTGGAAGTTATTGAAATGCCCCCGAGCGTGACGGATAAGCCCGCCGCACTCCATCTTCCTTCACCAATGCGCGGCTATGTCGAGATGCGAGGCGTCTCTTTTTCGTACTACAACCGACAAACCGTCTTGCAGGGGCTGGACCTTAAATTAGAGGCGGGTATCAAAGTAGGGCTGGTCGGCGTCAGTGGGAGCGGCAAAAGTACTATCGCGAAGCTGATCGCCAGACTTTATGACGTAAGCTCCGGAGCGGTCTATATAGACGGAATCGACATTCGTGAATTTCGACTCGGATGTCTCCGAACAAAAGTCTGTTACCTCATGCAGGACGCGGTTCTCTTTGACCGAACATTGAGAGAGAATTTGCTGCTGGGCAATCCATGCGCAAGCAAAGAACAACTCCGTCGTGCGATCGAAATTGCAAATCTCGAGGAATTACTTCATCGACTCCCTAAGGGCTGGGAGACACCACTCGGGCCGAGAGGGAATGTGCTGTCCGGGGGCGAGCGGCAGCGTGTTGCGTTGGCACGTGCTGTGCTTCAGAACCCTTCGATGCTACTGCTGGATGAATCGACATCGGCGCTGGATGCTCCCTCTGAACGAAGAGTCCTCGTAAGCCTGGCACAGCATTTCCCGCACCAGACAATCATTTTCATTTCACACCGAATCTCCGCTCTCAAATGGGTTGACCGCATCGTGGTGGTGAATCAGGGTGTTGTCGAAGAACAGGGCACGCACGATCAACTCCTCAACCGGGGCGGCTTGTACAGTTGCCTGCATAATGCTCCAGCCTCTGCACCCGCAGTTGAAGGTCAAGGCTTCATTCACCTTCCCAACAACTTCTGATTTAAAAGCCCCGATCTTAGATAAGGGCGATGGCCGAATATGGTCCTGGTTGGCCGGAAATGGTAACAAATGGCCGGATATGGTAGCAGTTCGTTATTGCACCAGCTTATAGCTATGCGCAACCATCGCCTCGTCGCCCAGCCCTCCATTAAGTTTCGCTGCCGCGCCCGGCGAAGCGGGTTGGCGGCGCCATATGGGCATCTGAGCCATAGCGCTCCCAGGGCCGTTAGAAAGAGTCAAGCGCTGTGATGTCCAACCTAATGTGCCCGCGAATCGGAGACTAGCGAATGCCACTCACTCTGAATCCCCCGCCGCCAACGCCAGTCGAACCTGTTACCGAAATGCTGCACGGTGTCCCGGTCACGGACCCCTATCGGTGGCTGGAAGAGCAGAATTCTCCGCGCACGCGAAAGTGGCTCCAAGAGCAAGCAGCGTACACGCGCGCGTATCTCAACACCATTCCTGGGCGCGATCAGGCTCGAAAGCGGGTCAGTGAGTTGCTGTCGATGCCCTCTGTTGCTGAACCAGCGAACGTTGGCAACCGCTATTTCTTCCTGAAACGTCAAGCGGACAAGGAACAGTCCGTCATCGTCATGCGAGATGGATTATTCGGAGCGGAAACAGTTCTCGTTGATCCCGCGTCCCGCGCAAGCGGGTCATCGACTGCCGTCTCTATCGCAGCAATCTCCCAGGACGGACGTTTCTTAGCCTACTCTGTCCGACAAGGCGGTACAGATCACTCAGCTATAGAGGTTCTAGATATCTGGCGAAATGCCATACTTCCGGATCGTCTTCTGGAGGGGTTCTGCACTGGATTTGCCTTCGCTCCCAACGGCAGAGGATTCTTTTACTCCCATCGCGAACTTCACGATCCCCGCCCAAACTATCGGGCCGCGTTCTGGCACTGTTTCGGCACCGAGCAATCACAAGATCAAGAAGTATTCTTCGCTGGAGAAAAGCCTAATCTCTTCCTCGGAATCCTCAAGTCAGACGAAGCGCGGCTCTTGGCTTACGTCACTTTCGCTACAGGCAAGCACCACAGCACTTCGATTCATTTGTCCACTCTGTCGCCAGGAGCGGCGCCTAAACTTTTGCTCTACGATATCGAAGGTTGCTTTGCCCCGTTTTTTGCATGCGGTCAATTGCTCGCCTACACGGATTTGGCCGCTCCGAACTTCCGCATCGTACGTATCGACATTACCGATGGCGATACTGCGCACTGGCGTGACATCGTCCCCGAGTCCGGCCGGCGCATCCAACAGTTTTCCGTCGCCGGTGACCAGATTTTCATCACTCGCATCGATCACTTCTCCACTTGGATCGAGGTCTTCGGCCTTGACGGCAAGCGTAAGCAAGACCTCCACTTCCCACCGCACGGAAGCGTCAACCTGCTAAACCAAGCGTACACGACCGACAAGCTGTTCTACACGTTTACCTCTATCTCCAAACCCGCTGCCGTCTATTGCTACGACACGCGCGAAGAAAAGGCATTCGTCTGGGATGAAGCGAATGTCACATTTGATTCTTCGGGGATCGCTGTCGAAGAGGTCATATATAGGTCCAAAGACGGCACGTCGGTTCCTCTCCTGCTGGCTGCCAGGAAAGACCTCCTGCATTCCCACTTTCTGCCCACGTTCCTTACAGGTTATGGTGGTTTCGGCAGCTGTGTAACACCCCGGTTCACTGCGTTTGCTACCTTCCTAATCGAGCAGGGTTTTCTGTTTGCGGTTCCTGCACTTCGCGGTGGCTCCGAACTCGGCGAAGAGTGGCATCTGGCCGGCAGGCGCGAGAAGCGGCAGAACTCCTTCGACGACTTCTTGGCGGCCGCAGAGTGGCTCCTGTCTAAGGACTACAGCGCACCCGGTCGCATCGCTATCGGAGGCGGCTCGAACGCGGGCCTGCTCGTAGGAGCTGCGATTACGCAGCGGCCAGACCTCTTCCGCGCCGCCATCTGCCTTGGCCCGTTGCTTGACATGGCGCGATATCACCTCTTTGATTTTGCTGCGGGATGGGCCGATGAATACGGGTCACCCGATGATCAGCAGGATTTCCACACGTTGCTAGCTTATTCGCCCTATCACCAGGTGGAAGTTTCCGCGGCCTACCCTGCGGTAATGCTAATTTCCGGTGACGCGGATACACGATGCAATCCCATGCACGCCCGAAAAATGGCGGCACGTCTGCAGGCCGCGACCACCTCAGGGTTTCCCATCCTGCTTGACTACAAATCGACCTGGGGCCACATGCCGGTTCAGCCTCTATCTGCCAGGATTGAGGCTCTCACCGACCGACTCGCGTTCGTCTGCTGCGAGCTGGGGGTTCAGGTTCAAGCCCGGAGGTCTTCGTAATGCTCTTTGTCCAAGCTGTGTCAGCACTGCTGCTCTACGATATTCTGAATATGTTCTGCAGCTTCAAGTCTCTTCATGGGACGGTAATACGCTGGAAAGTTGCCAAGAAGGGCGTGGGCGAGGACACCGTCGAGCGGATCTGCGCCGCAGTCAATTATGCCTGTGTGTGGTACCCAAAGCAGGCCCTCTGCCTGCAGCGCTCCTTCGTCATTACCTACCTCCTCAGAAAGAACGGTGTCGGTGCACAGATGGTCTTGGGAGCGCAGAAACTGCCCTTCAAGGCGCACGCATGGGTGGAAGTAAACGGGCAGGCGGTGAATGAGCGATCCGATGTTCAGGCGGTTTACGGAGTCTGGGAGCGCTGCTAGGCGGAACTGAAAATGAGCGCACAAGCAGGAGTCTGGAATTTCGACGGCAAGCCGGTGGATCAGGCATTTCTCGCAAGGTTTGCGTCCGCGCTCGAGCATTACGGCCCCGACGACGTCAACTCTTACGTTGATGGCTCAACTGGAATGGTGTGTCGAACCTTTCACACGACACTCGAATCCCACCTCGAACGTCAGCCGTACATTTCGGTGTGTGGAAACGTCATTACCTGGGACGGTCGCCTCGACAATCGAGATGAGTTAATTCCAGAGCTTTGGGATGAACAGACAGTGGATCAAACGGATGTTGCCATTGTCGCGCGAGCTTTTGAACGTTGGGGTACCGAATGTTTCCGGCGCATCATCGGGGACTGGGCCGTATCCGTCTGGAGGCCCTTGCAGCGCGAACTCCTTCTTGCATGTGACTACATGTGTATTCGGCATCTTTTCTACTGCCAGCAGAAGGACCGAATCTGGTGGTCAACGGGTCTCGCTCCTCTAGTTATGCTGCAGGGCGATAAGTTCCACATTGACGATGAGTACGTGGCCGGTTACTTCGCCATTGATCCCGACGCACATCGTACGGTCTATCGTGAGATCCAAAAGGTTCCACCTGGACAATTCGTTCGAGTGTACGACGGCGGGCTCTCTGTGTATCGCTACTGGTCGTTCAGTCCCAAATCGCGAATTCGATACAAAACCGATGCCGAATACGAAGACCATTTTCGGCATGTCTTTCGACGTGCCGTGCGCCGTAGGTTGCGTACGGACTCGCCGGCCCTCGCCGAGTTGAGCGGCGGGCTGGATTCGTCTTCGATTGTTTGTACGGCTGATGACATCATTGCAAAAGAAGGGGCCGAGGCGCCGCGTCTCGACACACTCTCCTTCTACGACTTCACCGAGCCACACTGGGACGACTGGACGTATTTGCGGCTGGTCGAAACAAAGCGCGGGAGACCTGGCCACCACATCGATGCGAGCAAGTTAGGAAGCTCTCCAGCTTCAATGCAGTATTCCGAGTTCCTCCCCCTACCCGGTTCTCTTGGCTTTGGACAAAAGTTGGCAGCCGAACGCGGATGCATTGTCCGAAATGGCAAATATCGAGTGGTGCTTTCCGGTTTGGGGGGCGACGAGTTCATGGGCGGAAACCCAGATCCTCGCGAGATTCTTGCCGACCTGATTGTGCAGCTCAAACTCGCCAACCTAGCTCAACAGCTTATTGCTTGGAGTTTGATTAAACGGAGGCCATGGATTCAACTTTTTTGGCAATCACTGCTGATTCTACTGCCGTCATCACTAGGTCAGTACGTAGTCGAGGAAGCGAAGGTCCCCTCATGGATCAACAATGTGTTCGCAGCGCGAACGAAGCTTGCAAAGCGCAGGTTAGGACGCAAAGAATCCTTTGGTGCGTGGCTACCGAGTCGCCGGTCGTTCATCGGTGGCGTGCTCGCCATGTCAAACAAAATGGGTGAGCTGACACTGCCGTCCCCAGTAATCGAAGAGATTCGATACCCGTACCTTGACCAGAATCTAATCGAGTTCGTGCTCTCCATACCCGCCAGTCAGTTGCTCCGGCCGGGTGAAAGACGTTCCCTGATGCGGAGAGCGCTCATAAAGTGGGTGCCCAAGGAAATATTGTCACGACGCACGAAAGCAACAGGCGCACGTACACCGATTGTGGCACTACAACGCAACTGGGAGGAATTGAAAAGTGTCTTCGATTCACCCATAAGTTCAAGTTTGGGGTACATCAACCAGCCTCGCTTTCTCGAAGCGCTGCGGGCTGTGACACACGGAGACCAACACAACAGTGTGTTACTACTCAGAGCAATTTCGCTTGAGTTTTGGCTACGGGACCTAGTTACGCGCGGCCTGGTTGATGGCGTGGCAGGATCAAGATCGCTTGGTGTGGCAGAACCGCAGCCCGCGAGCGCGTAACCTCAGCCAAATATGGTCTCTTGCCACTCCTGCTAGCAGAGTGGTGGAGCATCCCAAGAAAGGAGGATAAGACAATGACTTACACAAAGCCGGAAGTCGAAGTTCTCGGAAACGCTTCTGCGTTAATCGAGAACATCGCAAGCAAGCCAGATGGTACCAAGGACGCTGTGAGCACTGAGAGCGTTACAGGTCCATCGTACGACTTGGATGAATAGGCCAGACTCCTTCCCGGCCGCTTCAGGCGGCCGGGAAGGAGGACTTATTTGGAATTGCCAGCTGCTGCTCTGAGATATCGCGAATGGTATGAGAGCCACGCGGTTCTGAGGAGCCGGAAAAACCTTGAACAATCATAGAACTCGATGCGCAGCATATTCAAGTACTCCAAATTGAAAACTGGTGCCCGCTCTTGTAGTCAACAGATAAATCAAAAGAAACCGCGTCACTCACTTGCCGCCGATACATAAACCGATCCTACTTCACGCGACTAATGGTTAGAACAAAAAGTATGGTGCGGTGGAGGAATCCTTCTCACCTGCGACCACGCATCTTGCGCCAACGCGCGTACTGCTCGACCTTGGCGGCATCCTGGTCTTCCTTCTCATTCAACCAAAAATCGAACCAATCAACGTTTTGTTCTTGGGAAACAATCCGATCCCAAGGTCTTTGAAGCTCGTGAGTTCCGTCTCTTATCGCGACCATCTCTACTCGCTTGCCTAAGCGGGTCAAGGCTGCAAACCATTCCCATTCGCCTAGGAGGCTGCCTGGATTTAGTGCCACGATGCGCAGCGGCGTCCGTACCGAGTCGATGCTGAATCCGGGGGAGCGCTTCAACCAAGACTGAAATCCACTACCAAACGGCGGCGCGCCGTTGAGTGCCTCTATCGTTTGCATCGCTTGAGGGTAGCTTATGTATTGAAAATAGCCACCATCAAGACCGTCGGTAACCGAAGCAGCCGCGAACCGGTAAGCATCACGCGTCAGCATATACTTAACGGATAGACAGGTACGACTGAAACCGATGATGCCAACGCGATCACGATCAATTAATCCCTTTCGATCCAGGGTATCAATCGCTCCCTCGTAGACGGCCACCTCACGATCAACCTCCTTAGGTGTGCCAAAATCGTTCAAATAGTCTTCCCACGCCTTGCTGTAGCCCTCTTCAGGAAATGTGTACGCTTGCAAGACCATAATGCCCCTACCCGCGAGCGGTTGGGCAGCAAATGCGGTGCTCCATGGACCGTCAATCCAGAATCGTGACGATGTAAAAGCATGGGTCTGGATCACGAGCGGATATCTTTTCCCCGCTACATAATCAATTGGGTAGTAGAGACCGCCGATCACCTGACGGCCATCTGAGGATTTCCAGCGAATGAGTTCTTCGTGCGAGAATCTTAAGTCCTTGAATTGAGGATTGAGGTCCATCAACTCTGTGCGGCCTTGTGGGGAACCACGTCTTGCTACGATTGCTGGTGGGGTGTTCATGTCTTCTTCAAGAACAATCGATGGTCGGGTTTCTTCTACAAGACGCTCCGAGACCTTTTCCCAGTGATCACCGCTCTTGTGAAAAACGAGCGTCGGGAATGTGGGCTTAGATTCATGAGTTGTATCTTGCTTCTGAAAGACTAAGTCGTTTCTCTTCGCATCCCAATGAAGAAGATCAAGCCGTTCGTCGCTGACCTTATTGATCTCGCCGCTGGGAATGCTCACCTCAACGGCAAAAGCTGTGGACACTCTAGCCTTACGCTCTTCAGGATCAACTCCGGCTAGGGGTAAGTATGTGTCTGTGACAACTACAGAGCGGCTATCGGATGACCAAGCAATCCTGGGAAACGTCCATGCTTTTAAAGGAGCATTTATTAGGTCTCGTTTCTCTCCTGTCCGCGTGTCCAGGAGCAAATAATGTAGTGCCCAACCACGCTGTAACTCGTCCTTCTGTAAGGGAGCATCCAAATAGTCCTTCCAATCGTTAGCCAATTCTTTGGTCAGGGCCAGCAATACAGCATATTCCCCATTTGGGGACAATGAAGGGGGCGCAGATTTAGCGAACATCGGCAGCTTCGCTGACAGACATTTCGGCCGGCCGCCGTACGACTGAACAAATAGCTGCTTATCGAGGGAACTCGTCGCCTCCCCCTCGCCCTTCGTGTAACCGGACAGAAGGTCCGTGATTGGTTGGTCAGAAACTACGAGTCCCACCTTTGCCGTTTGCTTTTCGAATAGACTTGTATCACCGCGCTCCGCAGAATACAGAATAACGTCGCCGTCGACTGACATACTGTACGAGAGCAGATTCGTTGCCGAGGCGGTCAGTTTTTTCAGAGTGCGCTTGCGGATATTGAAACTGTAGAGCTGATGCCGTTCGCCAGGCGATTCGCCTAAAAACAAGATCGTTTCACCGTCATTTCCCCAGGAGACGGCCTCTACTGCTGGGCGATTGGATGACGACGACATCTTCAGCAACAACTTGGGACTGGGGGAGTAAAAAATCGTGTCCGCGTTCCACAACAGAACGGAGTATTCGTTTGTATTGTTTTCGACGTTTCCGCTTCGCAGGACAACTACAAACTCTTTCTCGTCCGGCGAGAATTGGGCCACGTGACCACTAGAACTGCCGCCAGCTACGTAGGACGGATCGGCCAACCTAGTCATGCGAATGACATCAGCAATCGTGACGGGCCGCATTCGTTCCGTGATTGGATTCTGCGCGCGTGTCTGACTCATCTGAGCACGTAGTGGGCGACCCGGTGCAAAAAGGCAACATATGGCGCAAAGTTCAGCTATGTACCGCACCAGCAATCCTGCGACACGAGAACTACAGTTCCACACTCCATTCCCCCTGGACAAGCTACGGAAGATACTTGCGACTCTGAATTCGTGAAGTCTCGATCCCGGGGTGTTGAAAATCGGGCTCATGTGTCGAATGGTTGAGGGCGGCGTCCGCTCGGAGCGATTGACAATAGAACTTCTGGTCCCTCCCTGGCTTCGTGTAAAGCGAGCGTTCGGCAAACACGATCGGAGCGGAGAACCTGGAGAAACTCACGCAACACGACGGACCAGATTTACTCCTAGAAGTTCAGCTTCAATGCAAATTGAATGGACCGAGGCCCGCCAACCTGATAGAGCGGACTGAAAGCTCCGCCACCCGCACCGAAACCGGCGAGGCTCCTCCCAAGCATTTGGCTCGACACACCGAACCCAGGGAAGCCAAAATAAGCACCCGGGAATCCACTAGGCGACGCAAAGTTCGGATGATTCGAGACATTGAACATCTCTGCTCGGAACTGTAACTTTAGCGACTCGCGAATTGGAAATTCCCGGTGGACAGCAAGGTCCCATTGAACGGCGCCGAATCCCCGCAATCCATTTCTTGGCAGGTTACCCTGGCGTGTCGGACAGCCAAGGTTTGGGCAGTTCGGATCCCCGCTTGAAGCGGCTGGCGGATCTGTGAATGCGGCTGGATTGAATACTTTCCCACCAGGATATGACGAACCGTACAGATAAAGCGGCTGTCCGGGAACTACATCAGGTCGAACGTCTGAAAAGAAACCCCCATCATATTCGTAAAAGTTCCCGTCCACAATCTCAACGGGCGCAGCGGATCTGGCCTGAATAATATTCTCTAGAGACCAGCCGTGCACAATTGCATTCGTGAAGGTATTGATCCTTGGAGAAGGAAGGTCGTACGTTACGCCCGCAGAAAATGCGTTGCGAATGTCGAAGTCGGAAGACCCCCGGTTGACGTATCGATTGAAGGTCGCCACTGCAGTATTCGCGGTATTGCCATACGAGCCAGCCGAAGCAGTATCAATTGAATGCGCCCATGTATAGGAAGCAAGCGCCTGAAGACCGTGGGACAACCGACGTTGAAATTGAATCTGGAGCCCATTGTAGTCAGAGTAGGCTGAGTTGCTTATCAAATCTGCGGCTCCGTAGTTCGGCGGGGAGAAAATGTACGCTGTCTGGATGAGCCGTCTGCCGACAGCGCCAAGGTAGGAGGCTGATATGGTCTGTTGCCTCCCCAAACCTTGCTCGAACGCAACATTCCACTCAAGAGTGTAGGGCAGCTTTAAGTTTGGATCGAAAGCGGCCAACGTTCCTGAACCTGAGCCGGGAGGCGTAATTGGGGGCGCTGCCGCCGTCGCAGGGGCTAACGGAAAACTTCCTCCAATGCTTTGCCTCGCACCGAAAGGGTACCCTTGGATGAGAACATTGCCCACCTCCGAACCGGCGAGATCATAGAAGATACCAAATCCGCCGCGTAAGACGGTTTGCCACGCCTGACTCCGAGAGAGCTGATAGGCAACCCCCACCCTTGGCGCGACGTTTCCGTAGGTGGTTTTGAATGGCGGCGTTCCCGCCGATGCCAGGGTTAGGTTCGACAGATCGTTCAGGTTGAACCCGGTTACCGCAGGGAGGCTGGGGCCATTGATTGAGGAAGGAGCCAAGTCCACCTCCCAGCGCAAACCATACGTCAGAGTCAAACCGGGCAGCATCCGCCAAGTATCTTGTGTGAAAAGACCAAGCTCCCGGAACAACAGCGTAGCATTGCGGCCAGATCGCAGAGTGCCAGAACGCATTTTCCCGCTCTGGGCATTCTGAACATTTCTGAAAAATGCCTCCTGGTCATACGCTTTGGGGCTAAATAACGGGGAAAGGCGGCGGAAATCAACTCCGACCTTAAGAGCGTGCGATCCGATTTGGTGCGATAGGGTGTCAACAATGTTTATCTGCCTCTGAAGGTTTTGTGCAACTCGACCTTGGAGTATTTCGCCTTGCGTGAGCGAGACAATCTGGAACGCAAACTCTCCATCTTTGGCGGTAAACGGGCTCGGAAACGGGAGCGACGGCAATGGACTAGCTCCCCCGAAGTTATCCAAAGAATAATCGCTGGAGGCATTCGTCCTGCTGTAATTAAATCTCAGATCGTTAATCAAGGCGGGAGAAATAACCCAGGTGGCCCCGACCGTTGCAGTCTGAGTTATAATGCTCGCTCGAGACACGGTGCTTAGAGCAGTGCCATTTCCCCGTGTGGCAATTTCTGAAGGAGAATAGTTGTATCGTCCAAAAACAATAATTCCAGTACCTATCTTATGATCAATCCGAAGACTGTATGCATCGAGCGTTGCGGGATTCGAATAGCTAGCATTGAATTCTGCCACGCCAGTCGCTGCGTTGTCGGCCCCGTTTGGCACCGGATACGCGTTTAGGTAGGGTTGGATCGCGGGCATTGCATTCTGCCGCGCCAGCACATCTGGCACAGTGGTGAGCCCAGTTTGTGGGAGCCGAAGCCGAAGACCCTCGTAAGAAAAGAAGAAGAAAGTGCGACCCTGAAGAATGGGCCCGCTAAACGTTCCTCCGAAGTCATTCTGCCGCTCTGCTGGCTTGCGCAGGCCCTTGCTGTCGGCAAACCAATCGTTGGCATCGAAGAGATCGTTCCGCAGATAGTCGAAAGCTGTCCCGTGAAACCCATTCGTGCCAGACCGGGTGACGATAGATATCTGCGCTCCCGGGGTGCGGCCAAATTCTGGAGCGTACGTCGACGTTTGAATCCGGAATTCCTGAAGGGCATCCACGGATACCAGACTGTTCGTCCCACCCAAAACACTGAATGATCCTAATGTGCCCCCGACGCCGTTTCCCGGGACGTTGGTGGCCGACGAACCGATATTGGCGCTCACTCCATCGACCATCCAGTAGTTGGAAGAAGCTCTCTGCCCATTGACGCTAAATTGTCCCGAGTCCAAACCGTTGTTGACGGTGAGGACAACTCCAGGCGTCAACTGAATGAGCGTTTGGAAGCTCCGACCATTGAGCGGCAGGTTCTCGGCAAATTGGCGATCCACAACCGTACTCACTGCGGCGGATTCGGTGTTGACCAGCGGCGCGCCAGCTTCCACGGTGATCGTTTCTCGTAAATCGCCGACTTGCATGGTGAAATTCATCGACACTGTGTCGGCAACGTGGAGTGTGACACCGGGTTTCACAATGACTTTGAAACCGCGCTTGGAGACGGAGAACTCATAATTCCCGGGACCGAGGTCTGCGAAGTGATAGATTCCATCCTCGTTTGTCTGTACCGTTGTTTCAATTCCAGTGTCCACATTCTTCGCAATAACCGTCGCTTCGACGATGGCCGCAGCATTCGGATCGAGAACTCGTCCCGTTACACTTGCCAACACAGTCTGCGCGCGAGTAGAGGCGCAGAGCCCGAGCGTGCATACAATTGCGCAGACGAAGAGACACGCCACCTTTTTCATGTATGGAACCACCTCGCCTTCGAGATTGCGAGGGCCCCTGTTCCTTTCCTTTTAGGTAAGCCAGGGGCACGTTTTATCAATTGCGTAGCGGCTGTCTGTTGAAAGTTTTCGCTCACGAGCATTTGTGAAACAATTTGATCGGAGGGTTTCTTATGGCGGCTGACTTTGGCAGACGATTTGCGGTTGCCGGAAAAGAGGAGTCCGAATAGTCCCTGAAGGTCTACTTTACGGTTGATTCGCGCTTGGGTTGAGAAATGCCGAAAGGAGGGGTTTTCCTCTTGGTCTTACACCTTCTTTGCGAGAGCTGTCTGTCACAAAAACGTAGTCGATACGAGACAGCGCTTTGCTATCGTCCACTTTGAGAACCCAACGATTCTGCGATGGATCGTCCATATAAAACATTCCGAGACTGCGAGAGTCCTCTTTTGCTACCCCCCTTTGTCCCCACGCTTGGAAAACGGCGCCACGTTTCAATCCTTTCTGTTGGTCCAGGTCGAATGCATAGAAAATGAGCGATTTCCCTTCGGTGTAGAAGATCCTGCCGAAGGGCCGCTCAAATTCTCCCCGGCTGCTGACGTCGAATACATCAATAATGTGTAAACTCCGTGCACCAAGGATTTCGCGAATATCATGGTCCGTCGCTAGCAGCTTCTGCTGGCGCTCCGCGGACTTAATATTCGCGAGCGATTCTTGCGAAAGTTCTTCATTCCGCGCGGCCAGCCTTCCCATCTCGTCTTGCGATTTCCGTAGGTCAGCCGTCAGACTTGAAACCCTTTCAGCAAGTCCTGATTTTTCTGCTTCGAGAGTGGCTTTCGAGGCCTGCAAGACCTCAAGTGAACTCTGTAATAGCCTGATTCGGTCTTGCAGTCCTGCATTTTCGCTCGCTTCACGTTGACGAGTCGCTTCTAAGCTCAACAAAGTCTGATGCATGGCTTCATTGTCTGCTCGGAGCTTCTGTGCGTCGGCATCCCTGGTTTTTGAGGGCGCTTCCAACATAGGTTTGACAGGGACTGCCTGAAGTCGAGTCAGCTCGGCCCGAAGCTCGTCCACTTGCCTGTTTAACCTGGCCGATCTCGCCTCCTCGTTTCTGAAATGCCTGCGGGACAACCAGGACTGGGTCAGGTCTATGCTCACTGCAAGCAAGAGTGCTGCTGCGAGTGCCCAGGTCGCCCACGACGGCACCCGCTGGCGTGAAAGGCCCCATGCCGTCTTCCGCCTCTCGGCAATAGCCGCCGCCCGGTCCTCAATCAATGGCAGGTTGATCGTCTGTCTCATCTTCCCAAGTAATCTTTCTCTTGTTTTTGCCCGCTCCGAGGCGCCCTCTCCTGAAGCATCGAACGCAGCTGAGGCCATCTCTGAGGTTGGTGCTTCGCCATACAGCTGCGCAGCAATCTGCCTGAAGTGCTCGAAGGTTTGCTTGCAGACGGGGCACACCTGCAAGTGCTCGGACAACCGGTGATCCTCTTCCGGAGAAGTCTGGTTGGTAACCGCCATGGCGGAAAGGCGCTGAAAGTAATCGTGAGGGGACTTCACCTGTGTCACCGGCGCACCTTTTCTTTGTTCTGATCCTCGTAAATTTCTATATAGCCGGCCAACAGATGATTTTGCATCAGCTGACTGCGCAGCTTCGCCAGGCCCCTATAAAGATGATTACGGGTATTGCCAAGTGTCTCTCCAAGAAGAGTTGCAATCGTTTCCATTTCCAACCCGTCGAAGAAATGGAGCACCATGGTTTGACGTTGTTTCTCATTCAAATTAGCTAAAACAACGTCCAAAGATCTTCCAAAGTCCAAGGAGCGTATCCAGTCATCGGGCGTTACGTCGGGATCCGGGACAGATAAGGCCTCGTCCGAATCGCCAGTTTGCCACTCGCGTTTTTTAAGGAGTCGTACTCTCTTCACACTCCGATGATATGCAAGATAGGAAATCCACGTCTTTAAGGTCCCCTTTGCAGGATCGTAACTTCTCGCGCCCAAGTAAACATCCATGAACGCTTCCTGAATAACATCGGCTACGTCTTCCTGATTCCTCAGAATCTTTCTCGCCACACTTCGAACGGCAACATAATAGCGATCAAACAATTGCCCAAAGGCATCTTCGCTTCCCTCCTGGACAAGCACGATCAAATCATTATCGGAGGGGCCGGCCGTAGTCTCTTGACGGGCAGACTCAGCTACCAGAGAAGAATTCTTTAAAGAAGCCTGTAGTCGGAAGGAGAGCGAGTCGGCGGAGCTCATAGAGCGTGCGGCTCCGTCGGTGAACTACATGTAGCGTGGCAGCTGCAGGAACTGTCGTTGGTCATATCTACGACCAGAAACCAAACCGGCTGTACGTCGCTAAGACCCCAGCCCCTGGACAGTTGATGCCGTGGTCGTTTTTCTGACCACACAATGTACCTGTCTTCAGACATTCTGCAAGCCTTTTATTCTATGGTAGTTAGCGGCCTACAATATTTAGCTGCTAGGATTACTCAGCGGGTTATATGGCCTGAATGTTTGCCAAGGCATTGACACTTCACCTTTGAGCTATAAGCCGCGTGGACTTTTTCTGATCGAGAGTCCTTTCAAAAGTGGTTCTACTTCCGACCACGACGTTCCGCTGTATGGTCATCACTCACCTGCTAACGTCGGAAGTCAGATGGCAGAAAAGTGGAACTTGGCTTGGCGAGCCTGAATCCGGATAAGAACGAAGGCATGCGAGTTGCATTGGTTCTTCCCAATCCGGATTGCATAGAAGAACGTGAACGATACAGCTTCCGTCCTGGTCTTCGGAGCACTTCACAACGACGGAGTCCCAAATTTCTGTGCGGCCATCGCGGACGATTCTTTGTCCGACATTCACGACGAGTGATTCGCTGGCTACCCGGAGTTGGCCGTGGTCTCCTGCGTCGCAGTTGGCCTGGAACTTAAGCTGATCGTTAGGAGGCATGGTTTCCCTTCCCTGCGCCGGAGACTTGAAGCGTCCGATTTGTCCGCGCAGACATCATCTTTCAGGTGTGCGAGGCCCATGCCGGCGAATCCTGTATTTCAGCAGATTCTGCGTGGACCCAGCTGTCTTGAGCTGCTCGAACGCCCATTCCAGCATCAGCTCTCCAAGATTGCCGAGCTTTCGTTTCTCTCGGGCAGCGAACTCCTCAAGCTCAGCTCGCAAAGCTTGCCGGACCCGCAGGCTGAGTTGTGCTTTCCATTCACCCATTGCCCAGCCATTGACTTACGACGCAAAACACTTAGAAGCAAAGCGTGCTTTGGCTGTAAACGTGGCGTTCGATGAGGCTTCTGAACGCTAATGCTGCCTTCGCAGCGGGCGTGATCGGTTCTCGGGAGCCCGAGTGTCCATCACAATGAATATCGTCGATTCATCAATGCCGCGGATCGGCGTTGTTTCCGTCCGCGCTCTTCTCTTCCCAGGCAGTTCGTTGTCTCGTTAGGCGGCTTTGGTCGGTAGGCTCTCGCGTGGCCATCGCCTCGGTGAAGTCTGCATTCAGTGCGGCGCGGATTTCTTCGAGCCGAACCTCGTATGCCTTCATTTCCTGTTTTGGTCGGATCGAGAAGGTCTCCATGCGTTGCAGAACACGAATCAGCCGGTCCACATTCCGGTTCCACAAATAGAGTTCAGCGAAGGTGTCCACTTTCACGATTCGAGATTCCTTTCACCGACGCTCCGGTCGGGATTCAGACCAACTTCCTCGTCGAGAGCAACGCGCAGGCGCTGGATTGATTTGACCATTTGCAGGCTGCCGGTCCTCGCTAGCAAGGTCGTCGAAGCAGATCAATAGTCAGGTGGTCGGAAGTCCGACCACTCGGTCAGTACTGGGACCAGGAAGAGGCTTGATTCGTGTTACGGAGGGGGTTCTGCGACCGGCTCAGGAATGGGACGAGCCGGAAGCATTGGGCGCCAGGCGAGTTGCGCCAAGAATCGGAAATGGATAACTTCTCTCGCAGCCATCGTTGCACCTTAACCGTGCGACTGTGGTTAGGGGCGCGTCCGTGTTAGCGCACTGGCGCGTCCCGCTCTGTCAGTTGCTTTTCTTACTTCTTGCTCCTTCTTCCTTGGCCCTCGCGAAAATGCCGTTTTTTGTATTTCCTGATCTTGGAGATGTCCTTCGACGTCCACCGCCAATGCTTACCGCCATTCATTCCAATTTCTTCCGACGCGGCAACCTTACCAGCGGCCAGCCATCTCAGTAAGGTCACCCAATGTATCGCGGCCTGCCTTGCTGCCTCTTTCGTCGAATACGTCTTCACTTATGCTATACTCCTATAGCGTATGTTGTGTCAAGCACAAAAGCGTAGCGCCGCTGTGGACAGTGAAGACCCCGTATGCACCGCAAGAAGAGTATCTCAGTTCTCTCGCAAATCGAAGGCACTTACTGAACGATAGGAGAGATATAATCCGGGCTGCCATGGAGATACTTACTCCCGCTCAACTTGCAGAACGTCTCGTGTCAAACCGAGCTGGGTATACGAACACACTCGAAAGCGAACCGGTGTTCGAAATGCTGACTCGTTCCCATACATCAAAATGGGTCTCTATCTGCGTTTCGACTGGAATGATGTCTTAGCGTGAAAGGGCCATTCGGCCCGGCTCAGAAAGATGTGAAACAGCCGCAAGCGCAGCGTAGTCGATCTGTACGCAGAAAGTAGGAACAGACAGAAAGAGCCGGAGGCGTGGCCTGGCCCGTGGATTTTCATTGCATACCTTAAATTGGGTATGGAGATGACTAGTTTCATTCCACAACAAAAATACTACAATCTATAGGATGAAAAAGGCCGTGAAAGAAGAATGGGTTGAATTGACAGACGGCAAGCGCAAAATTATTATGCCACGGCACGAATTGGTGGATTTGGCGAGGCGCGTCTCCCGTGTATTTGCCACTGTGAAAGTAATTGATCCTCCTCTCGATGTGAATCTGAGAAAAGGTAGAAATGCCATGACCGAGCCATTGTTTCGTCACCGCTGTTTTGAAGCCAAGACCAAACGTCGAAAAAGAAAATCTAAAACGAAAGCAATTTGACGACCGGGCGACGCGAAAGGAAAAGCCGTTAACGCGGTCACTTCGGAAAGGGTCCCGCCATGACTGGTCCCGGCATTGCCTGCTCCCACGGTTGCTTGCAGTAGGCGCACTTGATTTCGGCACGGCTAGCGTTGCTTGCCCCCGACATCGGTGTAATTGCAACCGAGTTTTTCTTTGTGCAGTGAGGGCAAGTCAGATCCACTAGGATGTGTGGCGCTACGGGATTAGTGGCCATTTGGAGGCATTTCTCCCAGGGTAGTTACAGCTTGAGCCTTCCAGTGTTTGTGAGCAAGCGATTGTTTGGGCCTGAGCGCCTTGAGGCCCCCAAGGGTTGCCTAACGCGATATGTGAATTCAATTCTTACCGGACAGCGCCTGGAGTAGTGGCTCTTCCACGTCAATTGTGCGACAATGCCGACACGAGCCGGTCAGAGACAAGCATCAGTGCTTGCCACAGGCTGGGAACCATGTCCCCCAAGGGAATGAGGCCGATTCCGGCGTTCCATCCACGAACACCCGCCAACGCGATTCCGCGTCGGCAGATGCTGGTGCGGATTGACGCCTGCCGCTCGTTATCATTGCCCGCAGAATGTCTTGAGCGCGCGCCGGAATACCGGTGACGAAACGAAACAAGATGGCCTCAGTGGCCGGAGAGCAGCTTAAGGCGCTGCGTCGACGCCTCGGCATGACCACACGTCAGGTTGAGAGGTTGAGTCAACAGGTCGCCGACACGAAGAATAATCCTGAGTTTTACATCTCGCATGCGTGGCTGACGAACATCGAAACAGGCGAGTTCACCCCGAGCATCTTCAAACTTTACACGCTGAGCGCTATCTACCGCTACAAGTTCGCGGACCTTTTGGGCTTCTTTGGGCTCCGCCTGGACGAGATGACCAAAGATATCCTGTCCATTCGGTTGCCCACGACGCATCTGATCGGGAAGGCAGCCGAATTGGAGCGGGAAGGCCTCAGCGTCCCGACTCACTTCGCACCAGAGTTCCAACTGGAAAAGACCAGCCTTCTTCCACGGCTGATCGAAAACTGGGGCAAGATCCCTGTTTCCATGGTTTCGCACCTGAATTTTGGAAAGGCCCTGTACGGTTATATCGGCCTGGAAGACCTCACGCTTTACCCGCTGCTCCGTCCAGGATCATTTGTCGAGATTGATTCGCGGCAGAACAAAATCAAGCCTGTTGAGTGGCGGACCGAGTTCGAACGGCCAATTTACTTTGTCGAGCTTCGTGATGCCTATATTTGCAGTTGGTGCGAGTTGGATGGCAACCAACTGACCGTGATCCCGCACCCGCAGTCAAAGCAGGAAGTTCGCCGCTTTCAGTACCGCACCGAAGCTGAAATTGTAGGCCGTGTGACTGCCGTTGCGATGCGCCTTGTTGGCCTCGAACCAGAGCTGTCCTAGTACGCCGCGGCGTCCAACTCTGAAAATTGTGTTGTGCTCCGTTCTCGTTGGTCATAATGCGAACCATTGGAATGCTAGAGACTTAGAGGTTGGTACTGGTCGTACCTAGCCTGACCCGTCGAACAGGTTACTTAGACAATATAAAGTTCTATCATCTCGACTGTCTCGATCTGATATTGACCATCACTACCATAGTGAGGGAAATCTCTCAGATCGAAGGAGGATTTTGTCAATGAAAAGAATACAGGCTGTTTTCATTTCCGTTGGATTCTCAATCCTGCTTAACTTGAGCATTCTGCTTGCAATCAGCGTCAAGAACTCTAACAAGCTGTTCCCGTCGGCGCGGTCCGCACCTAGCAGTCTGAGGGCCGATGGAGATCCTGCTCCACCGTTTCCACCAGCCAAACCGTCGTCTATGATTCGCAATAACGAATCCGTGGTCATCGCGGATGGCGACCCCGCACCCCCATTTCCACATCCTCCGCTCGGCTCGAACTTAAGAGTATCCGAGTTGAGGTATCACGCGGCTGGGGCGGTCTAGCCCAACAGCCTCCACCGGCTTGAGTGGTGACTTACTGGAGCGCGTCTTCCTGCATTTACTCCCTCGAAATGCAGTGCTATGATGCGCTCCAGTAAGATGCACCTAACCGCATCTGCGTACGCGTTGTGGAATCTCTCCGTCATCCTAGAGGGGATACTCTGCGCCTTCATCGTTCACCGCCGTCTGTGGCGGCTGTTGCCGCTGTTCACAACTTATGTGATTCTCAACTTGTTTGTAACGACAGCACTTTGGCTGGTTTATAAACGTTTTGGAGACAATTCCGCTTTCGTTTTTTACTTCTTCTGGTCCAAGCAATCTCTTCTCTTGGTGGCTCGTGCCGGCGTTTGCGCCGAACTGTGTTTGCTGGCATTTAGGTCTCGCCCGGGCCTTTGGTTGCATGTACGAAGGGTTCTGATCGCGATCAGCAGTGCAATTTTACTTTACGCGGCAATTGATGCATACCATCAAGTCTCGGTCGTCGAGAGCTTCGTCCTCGCTCTTCAACGTGGCCTTGAGTTAGCCATTGCGATCCTTTTGACCTCGTTACTTCTTATAGCGAGTCGCTACCGAATTCGAATGGAGCGCGTTCCCTCCCTCATCGCCCTCGGCATGTGCATCCACTCGGCATTCCAGGTCTTGAACAACACACTTTTGAAACATTGGTTAGACCCATATTTTTCCTGGTGGAATAATGTGCAAATGGTTTCTTTTCAAGTCGCACTGTTCATATGGCTTTTCGCATTGCGAAGGCCACTGCCTGAGACGAAACCGGCTCCAGCCTTACTTCCTAAGGATGTTTATCACTCGTATGCGCGGCTGATCGGCCAGCGCCTTAAGGATTTGGACCGCAATATTCAGGAGGTAACGAAGCCGTGACGGAACTCCCAGTCTTCCTAATCATCTTTCTTATCCTGATTGTATTAGCGGTGTGGGTGACCTTGAATCACATGGCTCCACGTCGCTCCACGGAAAAGGACGCATGTCTCCCCATCGACCTCTTGCTCCCAAGTGCCTATCTGGAGAATTCCTCTGAGATTCAGCGGCTCACGGCCGAGTTGGAGCAAGAACGTACCCAAGAGACAGCGTCAGAAGGCCTTCGCAAAGGCTTAACTCCCGCTCGACGCCGAACGTTGAAGAAGCTATTGGTCGGGTTGAAAGAGGACTTTTCGCGTTTGGATCGCTTGATGTGTACGGTAGCGGCCCTAGCACCCGAGGTCGAGGGCCGGCAGGAAATGCAACGACTTTGGCTCTGGATTCGTTTCCGGTTGCACTACGGCCTTGCTCGATTGAGCCTCATGGTCGGGAGATTTTCGCAACCGGAGCTCACCTCGATTTGCGAATTGTTCGACCGTTTGACGCTCAGGACGCAGGTTGCGTTAGAGGCTCTTGAACACAGCTCGCTGAGGCCTCTTCGTTCAAAGCTGGGAACGTAAGACCTGCGCTTCCAATGATGAATGAAATGATAGGACGTGTAGACTGAAGTGCTACCACGGAATCGTGTCTCCCTTTTGTGCGAAGCAATTGAAGTCAGCCGACAAGTCCGGAAAGAAATACTGCTGAAAATATTAGAGTTCCTTCTGCTCTAGATCGCATCTAAGAGCGGGCTCCGCAGAATTTCCATTTTTCGGGTTTGATTGAATGGAGGCGATTCTCAGAGGCTCATCCCAATCGGGATTGCAGATGACAATTTGGACCGCGAGGGAGCCGTCTTCCTTTTCGTCGCACTTAATCTGAAGTGCGACCCACATCTCTTCCTTGCCTCCGCGTCGAATCCGCTGCTCAATCTGGAGTAAGAGTGAGTCACTGGCAAGCTCATGATGATCCGAATTTCCCGAATGACAACGCACTTTGAACTTCTGGTTGTCCTTACTTTTAGTTGTGATCAATTTTGGCTCACCCGTCCTTGAGGTATTAGGGGCGCTTGAGGCTGATTTGATAGGCCCACTTCCTGTTTTCTTGTGGCCTGCACGTCCATTGGTGGTCGCCTCCTGGGCTGAGCCAAGACCGAAAGGGCTCATCCCTTTTGCGTGAAAAAGACTTTCCGTGAAGTACAACATTGGGACAATTTTCTTCCGTCGCGGGATTTGAGTTGCACGCGCTTTTCTTGGCTACCACGCGTGAAACACTAGACTTACTATCGGTCAGCCCGGTCAGGGGACAACATCGGGGAAAGCCCACAAATGATTTGCGGTATTTCTTGCACGTGAGGCGCCATCTGTTGCCCTTGCGCATATGATAGCAACAGCACGATAGACTTGCGGTCCGAACAAGGCTGTGCCTAGGATGTTCTTGCCCATCAGGTAGTGCCGGTGAGGTACCGCGTTGGCCGAGATCCTCAGAGTAGAGATCCCTTGGTACCAGCTTGACGACGACAGCGATCCTGGTTGGCGTGCGAACTTTTGCTTGTACGCCTACTTACATCCGGATCGCAATTGGCTACTCTACATCGGAAAGGCAGACTATCAGTCGCTGCACCAAAGGCTCCACGGCGAGCACAAGGCCTACCTCTTCGACTATCTATGTCGGAGGTATGACATTGATGGCTTCCGTATTCTTCAGGGAGACCTGGTCTTGGAAGAGGGACGCCGGCGCTCCTGTCAGCTTCTCTCACTCGTGGAAAGTCTGCTCATAATGAGGCTCCAACCCCCAGGAAACGTTGCCTTTACCCGCTCGCGAGGATATCGCCCCGGGCTCCGCGTCCACTGCTCAGGAGACTGGCCAATCAAGAGGGCAGGGTTCTACGATTGGCATTGAGGTGAGCGCTTCAGGAAACACCCTGAAATCAACAGAAGACGTTGGGCCGGTGGGGATCGAACTAAGAGCGATGTTGAAAGCGCGTAAGTTATTGATTTCATTAAACGGGAAAAACGCCAAAAACAGCTAATTCGCCCAAGTGAGGTACGCGGCGGGTACACGGGACCTAAATAGTGGAAGGGCGTCCTCGAATGGAATCTCAAGAACACTGAGATCCCAATCGAGATGAATGTATGGCTTCCCATCCTTCGCGCAAAATGAGGGGAGTCAGAGCAAGGGCAGCAACAGGGTCAGCCCAGGGTTTATTCCAGATGGCGTTCACTAGGAGTCCCGCAAGAGCAATCCAAGCCATGTAACCACAGAGGGCCGATTCCGCGGCATCGGCTTTCAAAGCTGCACTGGATGTGACGACTGCCAACTTTCGTTTCCGGCTCGCCAGCCAAGGCATCATAACGGTGGCAGCTAGCAGGATTCCGATTCCGACTAAACTACGCTGCGCATCACGGTATCCGAAAACATTCAAAACCGAAGTAAGCGCCACGAAACCTGCCAATGCGAAAAGCAAGCCTCCTGCGATTCGGGCTGCTCGCGCCTCGCCCAACGTGAAACGAAAACGCCAGAACACAACGCCCGCCGAAAGCAGCTCAATCAAGCTGTCTCCGCCGAAAGCTAACAGCGCAGGGCTGTGCGAAGTCCAAGCAGTCCCTAAAGAGACGGTGGCCTCCAAGCTCATCCAGATGAGTGTGATGACCTGAAGTTGAAGGACTTTCCGCGAAACGTCAGAGAACGGAGATGTCGTCGCGGTGGTCATAAGAAAATCAGAAATCATTCTACTCCGTGGTTGCTGGGGAGGAAGATCGATGCCAGTCGAGGTCATCTGAACGATAGGCGGTCTAAAACTCTAGGCGCAACTGAAATGCGATCATGCGTGGCGTGCTATCCCCGCCCAAGCCGACGCCGAGTAAGCCGGTCGGCGGAGAGGTCGTGGAAGTAAGCGCGCCAAACCCAGTCTGGGTAGTAGGGTTTCCTGGAATGCCGGCCAGCACCATGCTCGGAAGCGCGAAATTCGGATGGTTGAATACATTGAAGAACTGCGCGTCAAACCTTAGCTTTAACTGCTCGGTCAGGGGAAACTATTTCGATAAGTAGAAGTCACTCCATGTGAAATTGGGACCGCGTAGCGCGTTACGACCGAGGTTCCCGAATTGACAGTTCTTGAGGCTGTCGCCTCCGAAACATGCACCAGTACTCGGGTCCACGGTCGAGACAAAAGCATCGGGATTGAGCCATTGAACCGTGCCCGGTTGCGTGACCCCTGGAATCGGTTTGTGTTCATAGAGCGGCACGCCGGGAACAACACTCGCGAATTGCGGCCCACTGCCGTTCACGATGCCATTTCCATTTGCTGAATAGGGCGTGCTCAAGACAGAGAATGGAATCCCACTATGCCAAAACACAGTTCCCGATACCTGCCAGCCATTCAGAGCGTAGCCAAGAAAGCGGTTTCGGACCTTCAGCGGCAGTTGATAGACATATTGCGCATTGAGATTGTGACGGATGTCGTAGTCGCAAGGACCGTAGTCACGTGCCAAATCTCCTGGGAGAGGGGAGAGGATTGCTCCCGCCGAGAACTGCAGGAATCCGCCGTTTGAGACGGTGTCAATGCAACGGCTCCAGGTGTAATTCAGTTGTCCCATGAAGCCGTTTCCAAAACGCTTCATTGCGGTCATTTGCAACCCGTTGTAGTGACTGTTCGCACCGGTGGAAAATTGCGTTACTGCCCCGAATCGGGGATCGGTAGATTGCGCATAAGGAAACGGCGCAAAGCATCCCGCACAGACGCTCTGGTAGCCGTTCACTTGCGTCAGGTATGGCTGGTTCACTGCACGAGTGCCGACGTATTGTGCGTGGAGGCTTCCCGTAGTTCCCAACTGATGTTCCAGGCCAAGACTCCACTCCTTGAAGTATGGCGCATGAAGTTTTCCATCGGGCACCGCTGTGATGGCGACCGGAGGAAGACAATTGGAAGGATTCGCTTGTGAAGACGCGCAGGAAAGCTGGCCGTGTGTAAAGCCCGAACTAAACGACTGATTGGCGGCCACGGTTGCGTCAACGGCACTGTTGGGAACTCCTGGCGCAATAGCCGTCCCACCAACGGTTCCAAGAAGTCCGCCCTGGAAAGTTTTATTGTAGGGCGGATTGAAGCCAATGATATCGGCGACGGTCCCCGGCAATATGTCGCTGAAAACTCCGAAGCCGGCACGCAACACGGTCTTGCGTACAAACTGCCACGCGATGGCTGTCCTGGGTTGCAATATCGCTACGGGCGTCGAGGAAAACACCTTACCGAGACCTGTTTGAATGGTGGCGTTCAAAGGCTGATTCACATCATGAGGGATGGAATTGAAAGATCCTGTCAGCCGCGCAATGTGCTGATGCGGATTCAACGGATTGGAATTCAATGTATCTCGTATCCCGAAGGTCCACGTCAGCTTCTTCGTGACTTTCCAAGTGTCCTGCGCGTAAAGATCGAGGTTGAGGAAGTTGAACGGTTCGTTCGCTGATGTGGGGAAAGTCTTGGTGGTCGTTGATGCGACTCCATAAATGTATTGCGGGAGGGTAGTGTACGTGACAGCCGGGACCGCGCCCTGTCCGAAGTCAAAGTCGTTGAGTCGAAGAATCCGAGTATTGGTTCCGAAGCGGATTTCGTGCGCGCCACGGCTCCAAGCGAGATTGTCGTTGATAAAGAAACGGGAGGCGCGTCTTCCCTGGACCCAGGTGTTGTCAAGTCCCCCGACACGGGTAAAAGGCGCATTCGCGCCACTGCCTTGCAAAACGATTGGGAATGCGGAGAGGGTCTTCTGAAAATCGACAGGCCCGAATAGGCTCTCGTACCACGAAAATGCCGGGTTGAAGTAATTCACCAGATTCTGCGAAAAGACGTGGGTATGTCCCGCTGCGAAGGAGTACAACGGTTGAGGAGAGACCGAGTCGAACACGGAATTGATCGGATCGGTGTAGGCAGCTTGCACTCCGGTATCGGCCTGAATGCGAAACCAGGTGGTGTTCTTTTCGTTGATGTTGTAATCGATTCGAAGGGTTTGTACTTGTTCGTGATCAGCGCTCGAATGCGAGACGCTCTGGCGATTGGCACAGCCGTCTCCATCATTCGCAAAGGCGGGCTTACCTCCGCCCACATCAAACGGACAGCCAAGTACCGCGAGCGGTGTTCCGCTTGTATTTCCGTAGAGGGAAAACATCTTCTGATAGAACGGCACCGACTGCGGTGATGGCTGATAAACCGAGCCAGTAACGGAATCTGTCCCGCCCAAGGGGAGTTGCTGCAAGACGTAATTCTGGAAAGCAGGTGATGGAAGGGTAGTAGCGGTAACAATTGGGAGGGCAATTCGGACCCACTCGCTATCGAAGAAAAAAAACAGCTTGTCGTGGACAATCGGCCCTCCCACACTGCCGCCGAAGTGGTTTACCGTCGAGCGCGGCTTGTGCTTTCCTGCGGCATTCGTGAAATAGTCTGCCGCGTTGAACTTCGCGCCATTCCACAACTCATATAGGTTCCCGTGGACCTGGTTCGAACCAGACTTTGTAACGTAGTTGACCTGAGACGCTCCATACCGCCCCTGATCGACGGCATAAGAAAGCGTATTGACCGTCACTTCTGCTATCGAATTCAGTCCGAGAACAAGGTTCGTCGAGAGTCCGCTATTCAGATTGGTCAACGGATCGTTTGTTTCCAGCCCATCGATGATGTAACCGTTGGAGAGAGCGGGCAATCCATTGAACTCCACGTTGCCGAACCCATTTGGGCCGCCGACAAAATCATTGCTGCTGCCTGCCGTATTGACGAGCGCGCCTGCGGCAAACTGAAGGGGATAGGTTAAATCACCGCCTGGATTCGGGAAATCTTCCAGCGCGCGTGCATTGAGAGTCGTCGTGGTATTCGCATTCTCGGGGTTGAGAATCGCCGCTTCGCTCATGACCTCGATACTCTCCAGAGCGTGCGCAACCCTGACGATGAAATCGACGGTTTGCTTCTGGCCCAGGCCGGCAGATACGGCGTCATTCTGCTGTGGTTCGAAGCCTTGCGCTTCTACCCTGACCGAGTACACACCGGGCATCAGCTGCGAAAAGTTGAATCGGCCCCCATCATCCGTTCTGGCGCTTCGCCTCAGTCCCGTCTCCTTATTCGTGACCGTCACCGTGGCGCGCGGCACAGCTGCGTCACTCGCGTCGCTCACTTGGCCGATGATCGCGCTAGTAGTTTCGCCCTGGGAGAAGGTCGCTTCAGGGAGGAGAAAACATACCGACCAGACAAAAACAAATATCAAAAGTGTTGAACGTAGCATGGTTTTGGGCCCAGTCTCTATTCATCTGGACCGTTCGTATGATTAACCTTACTTAATATATTTTATTAATTCAAGTGAATAAAGTGCGAGAAACCGAAACCCAATTGATTGACAAGCTTCGGTAGTGCCAATCCGTGATTGTGGTTGGATAACGATGCTCTCGGAGAGAACGCTTGCCGTGACAGGGCAGCGTTGTGATGTAATCGATTGATATCAAACGGTGTCGGCGGACATCTTTTGATACCACAAGATACCAGATGTCACTTCTTATCGTCCCCTTATTGTACCCAGATTTGG
>Ga0137360_10000278_pt1 | contig 29736 bp, 27 predicted proteins | sample Mad1_60_16metaG_FD_104924 | JGI IMG/M metagenome (GOLD analysis project Ga0137360, IMG submission 104924) | Vadose zone soil microbial communities from Angelo Coast Range Reserve, California, USA - Mad1_60_16 metaG | ecosystem: Environmental > Terrestrial > Soil > Vadose zone | place: USA... | reverse complement strand
CCGCCGGCAGCGCCGAACGCAAGAACCTTGCGCCTCGATAACAGACTCATCGATCGTTCTCCTTGTTGCTCGATGCTGCGCCCGCCCGATGCTGCCTCTGCGGGACCACCAGCAGGACGCGAAGGCTCCAATCTGTGTGCGGCGGCGCTTGTGGTCTTTCTCGAAGGTCGTCCAGGTTCCAAAATGGCACGGCTGCGCTACGGCTTCGCAAGCAGCGCGCCAGTCATTCCGCTGGTGCGAATTGGATCGTCGCATGGCACCGGCCAAGCTGGGCGGGTGAAGTCCATACGCGCGCTCGCCACTCGCTCCGCACATTTGAACCGCCGATGCCTGTTCAGAGCGGAGCATTGGGCACCTTCCCTCCTCGACGGCTCAGCCTCCACCGCTGTTGTCCGGCCCGACGCCGCTGAGTTTCTGAAAATCCTGCGCCGCAATGCCTCTGGACTTGTCAAGGAATGCGGCAATCGCCCAGATCTGCTCGTCCGACTGTGTTTTCCCGAAGGCGGGCATGCCGGTCATCTTGACGCCGTTCTTGACAATCCAAAACACCTCGGCCGGCTCGTTCTGCCGCGCCGCGCTGAGCAGATCGGGCGGTGAAGGCAACAATCCCTGGGAGACATCGGTAGGCGGCACTCCCGGAGCACCATGGCAAATGACGCAGTTATCGCGGAAGAATCGAGCACCCGAGCGCACGCTCTCCGGCGTTTCCAGGTCCGACGGGGCGTGAAGTCCTTGCGAGCGATGCGCCACGGACTCGGTAAACGTCTTATGCAGGACCCACGCCACCACTGGATTGTCGGGCTTCATCGCGGAAACGTCGTAAAGGCCCGAATAGATGAAAAGAAGGCCGCCCATGATGGCAAGCATGATGCAGGCAACAATCGTCAGGACAATTTTCATATTCCGACCTTTCCAATATGGCCGATGAGCAGGCGGGTGAGCTAAAAGATCATATTCGCGGGAAAACTCCGCCCGCCGAAATCTTGGGCCGTCTTTCAATGACCCGTCGGGCTGCCCCGGCGGCTCGCTTCGTAGAGGAACCACACGCGTTTTTCGGCCTCGTCGATCCAGACTTCGAGCAGGCTTGCCGTCGCAACGTCGCCGTGCCCTTCACAGAGAATGTGAGTCGTGCGCATGCTCTTGATCAGTGATTTGTTGTCCTCGCGCAATTCGCCCAGCATGTCCAGCGGATCGACATACTCGGCATCGTTGTCGGGGAGACGCTGCAGCCGCGCGATGTGGCCGATGGAGTGCAGCGTCGTCCCGCCGAGCTTGCGCACCCGTTCGGCGACGGGATCAGTCGTGGCGAAGATCTGATCCGCTTGCTCGTCGAGGAGCAGGTGGTAATCGCGAAAATGCGGCCCGCTGACATGCCAGTGGAAATTCTTGGTCTTCAGATAGAGCGCGAATACGTCCGCGAGCAATGCGTTGAGCACGTCGGAGAGGTTCTTCGACGCGGTGGCGCCCATGTCCCATGGGGTCGCAAGGGGTGCCGCTGGGCGTAGCTCCAGATTATTCCACTTTGTCATCTCCAATCTCCTTTCGATGCTTCACTCGGGATCGCAACGGCGCGCCTGCCTGGCCCGATCTGTGCGAATCGAAGATGAAGCCGGCGGCGCTCTCGGTCTTTCCGCCTAACACGAGGTATTTTGAATTCGCACGATCGGCCTCGCTGGCCGGTTACATTCCCGAGAGCTGCGAGAGAGCTCCTCGATATAGAGCTGCGTTCTGCCTCTTTCCGCGGGCACGGAATACCGGGCGACGTCGAACCGAACCACGGCCGCTATCTCGTTGACCCATAACACCGTGCTCGGTGTTCGCCCGAACGGTTAGGGGTGGCCGTGCAAATTCGCAATTCTCCGTAGTAGGCCGAAAGACCGAAACCACAGCAGGTGTAATTTTCGGTGCGCACAAATCGGCCCCGGGGGAGACGCTCCGATAGAGCCCGAAAGGCCGACCGCGTCGGCCGTCGCGGCCTTGCATTTGAAAAGGACAAGAGATGGAGTGGATCGTCAACTGCCTCCGCGGGCGGGTGAACGCGGCCGGATGCGCGTTCAGGCCAAACTGGAGTGTGTCGCGGTGATGCGGCCTAAGGTTTCTACAGCGATGACGTCAACGCTTGCTGCTATCTTCATGGTTCTGCCGACCCTGGCAGATAGCCACGGCACGCCTTGCAAGGGCCTGCAATTTCAAGTTTGCAACAGCCAGGACTATTCGTCGGGCAACTTCAAGGGCTGGGACACCGCGCGTGTCCTTCATCCCTATTCGGCTCGAATTGTGGCGGTAAAGGCGCTGTCGGACTTGCGGGGGCAGGTGCCGGATTCAGCGAACGTCGTGCGCTTTGAACTTCGTCACGGCGATCGTGTTAGCGACGGTTATCGAAGCGAACTCAAGGAGCGATACAATGCCAAATACGGCGCGACAATACGCTACAGTTTCTCCCTGTTAATTCCAGACAACTACCCGATCGAAGAAGATCATTTCGATAAACACGGGTATTTGCATGGTTGCATATTCGGTCAATGGCACGACGAACCCAACCCGGTACGCAAGAACGGGCGGGAGCCGCTCTTTGCGAACTACTACATCAACGGCGACCTGAGGATCTATGTTAAGAATCTCATGGCACCGCGACGATATAACTCCCCCAACCTCTTCTACGCCGCATACCGCCGCGCCAACGATCCTCTCGATAAGGGAGATCTGGTTGGCGAGGTCAAGGACTTTGCCAAAGGCACGTGGCACAACATGCAGTACGAGGTTAAATGGTTGCCGGACTCGAGCGGGTATCTAAAGGCCTGGATAGACAATCGGTTGGTGGTCGACTATCGGGGGCCGATGGGTTATGCGGACGAAGTGGGGTCCTATTTCAAGTATGGCGTTTATTGCAAGTACGACGTGACCAAGCCCCATGTTGCCTACTTGGGCCCTTATTTCCGAAAGGTCGTGGAGCAATAGCGGTGCCCAACGTCAGGCCGCCCGCGCCAACTGGAGTTCCCACCAGATTGCCGAGAGTCCGGCCATCAACTGGTCGATGTCGGCGTCGGTGTGCAGTGGCGATGGGGTGATCCGCAGCCGCTCGGTACCGCGCGGGACCGTCGGGTAGTTGATCGGCTGCACATAGACGCCATAGTGATCCAACAGCAGATCACTGACCAGCTTGCACAGAACGGGATCGCCCACAATCACCGGCACGATGTGGCTCGGATTTTTGCGATGGGGAATCCCTATGGCGTCCAGCCGTCGGCGCACGGTGGCAACCCTTTCCTGGTGGCGTTCGCGTTCGAGTGAGCTCGACTTCAGATGACGGATGCTGGCGATTGCGCCAGCGGCCACCGCCGGCGGAAGCGCCGTGGTGAATATGAAACCCGAGGCGAAGCTGCGGACGAAATCGCAAAGGGCAGCCGAGCCGGCGATGTAGCCGCCGACGACGCCGAAACCCTTCGCAAGTGTGCCCTCGATGACCGTTAAGCGGTCGCTGAGACCTTCGCGTTCCGCGATGCCGCCGCCATGCGGGCCATAGAGCCCCACCGCATGGACTTCGTCGAGATAGGTCATGGCGCCATGGGCATCAGCCACATCGCACAGCTCGGCAATGGGCGCCACGTCGCCATCCATGGAGTATACGGACTCGAAGGCCACCAGCTTCGGCACGTCGGGCGGAAGCTCGGCTAGCTTGCGGTCGAGATCGGCAGGATCATTATGGGCGAAGATCACCTTCTCCGCCCTGCTATGCCGGATGCCCTCGATCATCGAGGCATGATTCAAGGCATCGGACAATACGACACAACCGGGCATCTTGGCGGCAAGCGTACATAGCGTCGCCCAATTCGATACATAGCCGGAAGTGAACAGCAGGGCGGCTTCCTTCCCGTGAAGACTTGCGAGCTCGCTTTCGAGGAGTACGTGATAGTGATTGGTTCCCGAGATGTTGCGGGTCCCCCCAGCACCGGCGCCACAGCGATCCAGTGCCTCATGCATGGCCTGGAGCACGGCCGGATGCTGGCCCATGCCCAGATAGTCGTTGGCGCACCAGACCGTGACTTGTGTCTGGCCGCGGTCCCGACGGTGAATCGCCCGCGGGAAGTCGCCGACATGTCTTTCCAGGTCGGCAAAGATTCGATAGCGCCCCTCGCGACGGAGGTTGTTCAACTGTTGACGGAAGAACGATTCGTAGTCCACGGACACCTCCGATCGATCGAGGAAGCGCTCCCTCCTCTCAGAGAAACTCTGGTGTCACCCTCCGCCGAGGAGAGCCACCATCTCGTGATTGCCTTGTTGCTCAATTTCGCTGCGTTCATCGTGAGACCTAGTCAAGACGATAGATGAGCCCGGGCTCGACGATGAACTCTCCCGGCTCCAGGCTTGCTACTTCAAATTGTCCATCGCGCCGTCTGCACGCGACGCCAACATAGGTAAACCAGCGTCCGAACTGATCTACCACTCGCTCGGCAATGGGTAATCCCCCAAAGACGCCGATCGTCGGCCCGGTAGGGCGCGGCGCGACCACCATACTGTATTCGGCACGGCGGGTTGTTCCAGCATGGTACCTGAACATCAATCGCTCCGGCGCGAAGCAAGCCAGAGAGACCGGCGCACTGGGAGAATCGTCATTGATGTCCTTTCCAATCGGATGACAGCGCTCGGTCGGGGGCCGCCGGCGGCCGGTGGGCCGTCGCCTTGTGGACCGCTTTGGCGGTGCTCCACACGAGGATGGCCGCGCAGCCGGCGAAGATCAGGACGCCGCCGATGCGCGGATCGATACCGGATCGCGGCACCAGCAGGCCACAGGCGGCAAGCCAGAGCAGGACCGCGGTCGCGAGAAAGGTATCCTCGATGAAGAGGCCAAGGACCTCGCGGGCGGCCGCCTCCAGCCGTTTCATGGTGCCGGCGCTGACGCGGCGGCACGGGTGGCCTGGCGGCGTGCCTGAAGCACGGCGAGCGCGCCAACCACCAGGAAGCCCAGGATCAGCCCGGGAATCGCAAGATCGCCGGCCGGCCAGGCAAGCCCGATACCTTCGCCGAACCAGAAACAGCCGAATGCCGAAAGCAGCACGCCGACGGCGAATTTCATGGCATTCTCCGGCACCCGGGCGAGAGGCCGGTAGATCGCCAACCCAAGGAACACGACCAGAACCAGCGCCGCCGCGGCGCCAAGGCCGGCAGGCAGGAGATTGCCGCGGGCCGCGCCAAGGGCGATGACGATGAACACTACCTCCAACCCCTCGACGACGACGGCCTTTAAGCTGGTCAGAAGAGCGACGGTGTCGAGGGCGCCCGGGCGCGATTCGCACCCTTGGAGACGTCGGGCCGCAGCGGCGAAGATAGCCGCCTCGTCGTGCAGCGTCAGGATTCCTGCCGCCCGCAGTACCGCCTTGCGCAACCAGCGCATCCCGAACAGCAGCAGCAATACGCCAAGGACGGTTTGCAGCAGGCCGATAGGGACCAGGGCCAGCAGAGGACCGAAGGTCAACACAAGGATCGCCAGCACGGCAAGCCCGGCGCCGACGCCGATCAGTGCCGGCCGCCATCCGCGCTCGATGCCGACGGCCAGGACGATGGTCAAGGCCTCGACGAACTCAACCAGGGAGGCGAGAAAGGCGGCCGCGATCGTCGCGACGGCATGGGCCCAGACCGCGGTCATGACGGATCTTGGCGCTTGTCAGCGCGGCAAGGCGAGCGGCCTTCTTGACACACTGACCCCACTCGTTCGGAGTAGCCCAGTCCCTGTTCCGACCGGATGAGAATGCGGGTGGTCATGAGCGGCCTTTCGCTGTGAAACCAGGGGCGATCTTGTGTGGTCCAAAAATGACACCTGCGGTGCTTGCGGTCTTTGGCCTCAATTGCAAACTTTCAAAATCGCACGATCAGAATTCCCGGCCTGCGCGATTTCCAAAAATCGTATCGCGGGCAGATAGGTCTGATCGAAGCCTGCTGGTGCCAATCGTTCGCCGGATCTATGGGTACGAGTTCGCGCGCCGGCTGTTTGCAACTCTCGGCGTCAGAACAGCGGGCCGCGGCGCAGGCTGGAAATCGTCGGCAGCTCCCTCACATGCCATCCGCCGCCGAGCGCCTTGACCAGTAACACGCTGGCATCCATCTGCCGGCGCAGGATATCGGCCTCGTTGCGCTGATTCGTCAGCACGAGGGTCTGCTCGATGATCACCGGCAGATACGTGTCGACACCGCCGGCATAGCGGTCGTTGAAGATTCGCAATGTCTCCTGCGACGATGCGACTGCATCGCGCTGCTGGCGGACCTCCTGTTCAAGAATGCGCAAGGCCGCGAGATTGTCCTCGACCTGCTGGAAGGCGGTCAGCGTCGTCTGCCGATAGTCCGCGACCATGGCATCGTAATTGGCGATCGCCGCTTCGGATGTCGCACGCCGCCGTCCGGCGTCGAACAGCGTCTCCGTCATCGACAGGCCGACCGCCCAGAACAGGCTTGGCCAGTCGAACCAGGTGGCGAGGGAGGTGCCTTCGGCCCCGGCGATGCCGCCCAAGGTCACGGTCGGATAGTACGCCGCCTGGGCGATGCCGATCTGCTCGTTCGCTTCGGCGACCCGTCGTTCAAAGGCGGCGATGTCAGGCCGGCGCTCGAGAAGCATCGAGGGCAACCCGACGGGGACGGCGGGTGCCGATCCGTCCAGTGGTATCATCGGCAGGCCGAATGCCGCCGGTGGCTTGCCGATGAGAACGGCGATCGCATGCTCGAATTGCGCACGCTGCAGGGTTATATCCGTGTCCTGGACCTGCGCGGTTTGGAGCTGGGTCTCTGCCTGGGTCACATCCGATCCGGGTGCGTCGCCTCCATTGTAGCGGTTCTGCGTCAGTGTCAGCGCCGCCATGAAGCTCTTCACCGCGTCGTCCAGGATCTGCTTCTGGCGGTCGGCGGCGCGCAGCTCGAAGTAATCGATCGCCAGTTCGGCCTGAAGGCTGAGGCGCGCGGTCTCTAGATCCGCGGCCGTGGCCTGTGCCTCCTCGCCCGCTGCCGTGACCGATCGCCGGACGCTACCCCAGAGATCGACTTCGTAGGAGAGGTCCATGGGCAACACGAGATCAGCGGTCGCCGATCTCGAATTGATAATGAAAGGTCGGTGGCTCGACTCGCCCACCGCGTTCACCGTCAATCCCGCGGAAATTGTCGGAAACTGGGCTGCTCGATTGAAGAGAACCATCTGCCGTGCCTGGCGGAAGCGGGCCTCGGCGGCCTTCAGGGTCTGGTTGGCCACCGCGACCTGTTCTTCCAGTTCGCTCAGCCTGGGGTCGCCGAAAATTTCCCACCACTTTGCGCGCAGCATGTTATCGGCCGGCTCGGCAACCTTCCACACCGCCGTGGATTTGAAGTTCTCCGGCGGCGCTTCCTTGAAGGTCGGCGTCATCGGTGCGGGCGGCCGATTGTAATCGGGACCGACCATGCAGCCCGACAGCAGCAACGCGCCGATGACGCCAAGCCTGCGGAGTATCATTTACCGGTCGCTGCAGCCTGCGGCGCGCCTGTTCGGACTGGCGTACCGCTGATCAGGGAGTCCGATGGGTTGACGATGACCTCGTCCGTCGGCTTCAGGCCCGAGACGATCTCGACCGAATCGCCATAGTCGCGGCCGATGCGCACCGACACCAGCTCGGCATGCCCCTGTCGTACCACGCCCACCTGAAGCCCCTCGCGGCGGAAGAGGAGGGTGTTGGCCGGGATGATCACCGACTTGGAGTCGCGGGGAAGCGCAAGGTGGACGAACACATAGGCGCCAGACAGCAGCCGTCCCTGCGCATTGTCGACATCGACCTCCACGTTCAACGTGCGCGAGAGCAACTCGATAGAGCCTGCGGTCCGCACGAGCGTGCCGTGAAACTTCTCACCCGGATATGCGTCGGCTGTCACGGCAACCGTCTCCCCGACGCGCGCCGCCAGGGCATAGACCTCGGGCACCGCGACAAAAATGCGCAGCTTGCCCTCCGACACCAGATGGAAGAGCTGACTGGTGGGCGAATTGGCGCCGGCATCGATTAGATGCCCGATATCCGTGTTGCGGGCAGTGATGATACCGTCGAAGGGGGCATAAACCTTCTCGTAATCCTTCAGCTGCTCGAGCCGGGCGGCGTTCTTCTGGGCCGCCTGCACCAGCGCCTGGTCGGCCAGGTAGGCGCCGACCGCGTTGTCGCGCGCCTGCGTCGAGACCGACTGGGTCTTCAACAGCGCTTCGTTACGCGCTGCTGTGATCTGGGAGAGTCGCAAATGGGCTTGCGCGGCGGTCACGTCGGCATACGCCTGCTCAAGCTGCTGGTCGACCTCCGGCGCGTCGATCTCGGCCAGCAATGCGCCCTTTGTCACATGGGCGCCAATATCGAAGTACCAACTCTTGAGATAACCGTTGATCCGGGCAAAGATCGGTGAATCGATGTAGGCTTGTGTCGTCCCCGGCAGCACGATATCCAGTGTCCCGTCCGGCGCTTTCGGATGGATCACGTCTACCGTGGGCACTGCGGCCACCTGTGCCGCGACCGCAAGATGCTCTTCGGCTTGGGTACGTTCCCTGATGCCGAAATAAACCGTGGCGCCCGCGGTCGCACCAGCTGCCACAAGGACCAGGAACAGCGGTGTTCGTCGGAGCCACCGCCGGTGTTTGGTAGGCGGTGCTGGCGCGATCGCCGGCTTGGCCGCCTTCGACGTCTCATTGATTGTCATGGAACCCCTTCCGTTCTGGCATCTGCAAGGCTTGGGCGAGCATGGGCCTCGCTCCCGGCCACTGGGCGACGGCGCATGCCATGGAGCAGCGCGAAGACCGAGGGCACGAATATCAGCGTCGCGACCGTGGCCAGCATCAAGCCGCCTATCACGGCGCGGCCGAGCGGCGCGTTCTCCTCGCCGCCGTCGCCCAAGCCCAACGCCATCGGTATCATTCCGATGATCATGGCCAGGGCCGTCATGAGGACCGGCCGAAAACGCGTGAACCCGGCTTCGAGCGCCGCCTTGAAGGCGTCTCCATGACTGGCAAGCTGTTCCTTGGCGAAGGCGACGACGAGAATACTGTTCGCCGTCGCCACACCCATGCACATGATCGCGCCCATCAAGGCTGGAACGCTCAGCGTCGTGTGAGTGACGAACAAAAACAAGTCGATGCCGGCCAGCGCGGCAGGTAGCGCCGTGATGATGATGAAGGGATCGAGCCAGGACTGGAAATTGACGACGATCAGCAGATAGACGAGCAGGATGGAAAAGGCGAGCCCCGCGCCCAGACTGACAAAGGAAGTAAGCATTGTCTGCAACTGCCCCCGTACGACGATGAAGCTGCCGCGGGCCAGGTACTTTTTGTTTGCATCGACGATCCTGATGACATCGCGGCCGACGGCGCCAAGATCGCGGTCCTGGGCGGCGGCGTATATGTCCACCACGCGCCGGACGTTGTAGTGCGACAAGATCGCCATTTCGTCGCCCCGCGTGATCGAGGCGACGTCGGCGAGGATCGCCGGTCGTGTCATGCCCGCTCCGGTGATCGGGATGTTCTGTAGATCCTGCAGCGACTGGATATCGTACTGCGGCGTCATCGCCACGAGATTGTAGTTCACCCCATTCGTCCAATTCAGGAAGAACGTCGGGGTAACCTGCCCGCTGCCGCTGAGTGTATTGAGCATGCTTCGCGCCACGTCCTGCTCGGTGAGCCCCGCCTGCGCCGCCTTGGTGCGGTCGACCTTCACGGTGAAGTTGGGATAGTCGAAAGGCTGTTGCACCCGCAGATCGACCAGACCGGGCACGGCGCGCAATTGATTTAGGATCCGATCGGCCAGCTGCCGATTGGCATCGACATCGGCGCCCTCGATCTCGACCTCCACCGGAGCCGGCAGGCCGAAATTCAGGACCTGCGTGATCATGTCGGCCGGCAGGAAATACATCGTAACGCCGGGGAACTCGCGCGGCAGGTCCATGCGCAGCTGCCGCACATAATCCGCCGTCGGGCGGTGGTTCGCCTTGAGCGAGATCAGGATGTTGGCATCGGCGGCGCCAATCAGGCCGGAGGTGGAGTAAATTGTGTTGATCGTGCTGTATGGCAGCCCGATATTGTCGACGATATTGTCCAGCTCCTGAGCCGGAATTCTGCCGCGGATCGATGTCTCGATCAGGTCGGCGAGCCGCGCCGTCTCCTCGATGCGCGTGCCCGTCTTAGCCCGGATATGCAGGATCATCGCGCCGTTGTCGGTCTGCGGGAAGAAGTCCTCGCCCAGCCAGGGCAGCAGGAGGAAGGTGGAAAGGCAGGCGATAAGAAAGACGGGAATGAAAACTAAGCGCCGCGCGATCAGCACCGACAGCAGATTGCGATAGCGGCCACGCAACCGCTCGAATTGGGCCTCGAAACCGCGGTGGAATCGAGAGAAGAGATTGTGCGACCCGCTGCGATGCGCTTTTGCCTTCAGCAGGTAGATGGCCATGGTCGGCACCAAAGTCCGCGACAGGACATAGGAGGCAAGCATGGCAAAAATGACGGCCTCGGCGAGCGGCAGAAACAGGTAGCGGGCGACGCCCTGCAGGAAGAACATCGGAATAAAGACGATGCAGATGCATAATGTGGAAACGAGCGCCGGCACGGCAATTTGCGCGGCACCTTGCAGGACGCCGTCGCGCAGTTCCGCGCCTTCCTCCAGATGCCGCTCAATGTTCTCGATCGAGACGGTCGCATCGTCGACAAGAATGCCGACTGCCAGAGCGAGGCCTCCGAGGGTCATGATGTTGATTGTCTGCCCGAGAAGGCTGAGGGCGATGATCGAGCTCAGGATCGACAGCGGAATTGAAACCGCTATGATGAGCGTGCTTCGCCAGCTGCCAAGGAAGAGAAGAATCATGGCCGCCGTGAGCGCCGCGGCAATGACAGCCTCGCGGATGACCCCGGCAACCGCTGCACTCACGAAGACCGACTGGTCGGCCAGGGCTTGAATCTTGAGTTGCGGCGGCAAAGTCTGCTCGACCCGCGGCAGCAGGCCGCGGATACCGCTGACGACGCTGAGGGTCGAGGCTGCACCGGCCTTCAAGATGCTCATCAGAACGCCGCGCTGGCCGTTTTGCCTGACGATGTTCGTTTGCGGGGCAAATCCATCGCTGACGGTACCGACGTCGTGCAGATAAATGGTCGCGCTGCCAACGACCTTGATGGGCAGGTTGTTCAGAATCGCAATGGTTTTCGGGGCGGCATTCTGCCTGATGTCGTATTCAAACTGGTCGATCTTCGCCGTGCCGGAAGGAACGACGACGTTCTGCGCCGACACGGCGGTCAGGACATCCGTCGTGGAAACCCCCTTCGATTGCATCAATTGCGGGTTCAGATTGATCATCACCTGGCGTTGCTTTCCGCCAAAGGGATAGGGCACAACGGCGCCCGGCACGGTGATGAGTTGAGTGCGCAGGAAATTCTGCGCGATGTCGTTGAGCTGCGGCTCAGAAAGACCGTTGCCGGAGAGGCCGAGCTGCAGGACCGGCACGGTGGAGGCGCTGAAGTTGATGATCAGCGGCGGCTGCGTCCCGACGGGCAGCGACCGCAGGATGGTCTGCGATACGGCGGTAACCTGGGCATTGGCGGTCGGGAGGTCGGCGTTGGACTGGAAGAAAATCTTGACGATCGCCTCTCCGTTATAGGTCGTCGATTCGATATGCTCGATGTTCTCGACCGTGGTGGTAAGGGTGCGCTCGTAGACGGTGGTGAGCCGACCCTCCACCTCCGTGGGATTGAGGCCGGCAAAGGTCCAGCCGACCGCGATGACCGGGATGTTGACATTGGGAAAGATATCGACAGGCGTGCGCAGGATCGTCACCGGCCCGAGGATAAGAATCAGCAGCGCCAGAACCACGAAGGTATAGGGCCGGTCAAGGGCAACGCGAACGATCCACAAGGGTCAAATCCCTCCTGAAGGGCGCCGGGCAAGCAACCGGCTCGTGCCTGATCCGAGATTGCTTGATCATCGAGGCCCAAGGCGCGCCGGCGGCTGAGTCGGGCCTTATGGGAGCGTCTCTCCGGCTCGATCTGCGACGCCAATAAATGACAGCTGTGGGGTTTTCGGTCTTTCGGCAGAGTGCAAGAAATGTTGAAATGGCACGGTCGTCACGACCGGCTCAGGCGTCACCTCTGAGGATGCGCCCCGGAGCCGGTGGCGGCGATCTTTGCCGAACGGCCTGCGAAGATGGTAGACTGGCTCAGGCGATTCCGCCATCAACAGCGGGAGAGAAGCCAATGGAACCGACAATGGTCGGCTGGGCTGGCTCAACGCGCCGCAAACCAGCTCGGCAGGGTCTTCGATTCGACGCACTCGTCCCCGCCTTCGTTTGTCTCGCCACCTTCCTGTGGACAGGTCACGCGTTCGCGCAGGCGGCGACGGACACAACGGGCTTCTGGCAACGCAGCAACTTGCTGGGCGACATGGGTGGGCTGCGCCCGTGGCTTGACCAGTATGGCATAACCTTCGGCCTTCAGGAAACGAGCGAGGCGCTGGGCAATTTCACGGGCGGCATCCGGCAGGGTCCCGTCTATGATGGCCTGACCCTAATGGGCCTGGGGCTGGATACGCAAAAGGCTTTCGGCTGGCAAGGCGGCACCTTCAACGCCAGCGCTTTGCAAATTCATGGAGGCCAGCTGACCCTGCAGAATCTCCTGAGCCTGGATACCGCGAGCGGGAACGAGGCGGACCGTGCCACGCGGCTTTGGGAGCTTTGGTACCAGCAGACCTTTCTCCACGGTACCGCAGACGTGAAGATCGGGCAGCAAAGCGTGGACCAGGAATTCATGCTCAGCCAATACGCCGGCCTGTTCATCAATTCGACGATGGGTTTTCCCGAGGCACCCACCGCAGACATGATTGGGGGCGGGCCCCAATATCCGCTTTCCGCGCTTGGCGTGCGGCTTCGCCTGAAGCCGACCGACAATCTGACGCTGCTCGCCAGCGTGTTCGACGACAATCCGGCGGGGCCCGGTGCAACGCCGGTGGGTAATCTCAATCCGCAGCTACTCAATCCCTCCGGCACCAATTTCCGCCTGAACGACAGGCCGTTGTTCATTGGCGAACTGCAATACGCTATCAATCAGCCCTCGCCAGACACAACGCAGGCTAGTCATCAAGCGACGGGCCTGCCCGGAACCTACAAGCTGGGCATGTGGTACGATTTGGGAAGCTTCGCCGATCAGCAGTTCGATTCGAACGGTGTGCCGCTGGCCAGCCCGGCAAGTAACGGGAATCCGTTACTGCACTCGGGCGATTACGGCATCTATGCCGTTATGGACCAGATGATCTGGCGCCCCGACCCCGCAAGCCCACGTAACCTGGGTTTCTTCGTCGTCGCGGCCGGTTCGCCGCAGGAAAATCGCAATCTTGTCGATGTGGGCTTCATTACCGGCTTGACTCTGACGGACCCGCTGCCAGGCCGCGACAACGATTCAGCGGGCATCGGCTTCGGCTACACCAAGCTCAGCAGCGGTGCAATGGCCTTCGATCGCGACACGGCATTCTTCACGGGCGCACCCTTCCCGGTTCGCAGCAGCGAAGAGTTTTTGGAATTGACCTATCAATTCCAGGTGGCGCCCTGGTGGCAGCTGCAGGCGGATTTCCAGTATACGTTCAACCCGAGCGGCGGAATCCTGGACCCTCTCGACCCAAGCAAGCTCGTCGGCGACGAAGCCGTCCTGGGACTCCGGACCACCTTCACCTTTTGATCGTCTCTGGCGGGCCGGAGATGCGGTCGGGCGGGGTCGCGGTGGCGGCCCCTTAAGTGCCCCATCTCGATTGCGCTAATCTTGCGGCTCTTTCTCGCGACCGTGCAGGCGCCAATGTCCATCTTTCACGGGTAGCTCACCGGCAACTCCGATCGTGCCATTTCAACATTTCGTACGTTCGGCCGAAAGACTGAGAGAACCGCAGGTGCCATTTTCGGACCGCACGGATCGGGCCGGGGTGCCCGTGGTCTGGAACCGAGAAGGTCAAGTGCTGACCGAGGGCAATTGACCTCGAACACTAAAACGGCGGCCTCTCCGTCGAGTTCTGCCGCAATGTCGTGAGCGACAGCGAATGCCGCACGACGAACAACGTGGACGTTTGCGACAGGATGCGTATCGCAAAGTCGATGCGGGCTCGGGAAATCGATGAACCTCATAGGAACGGTGGATTCAATGACTCATGGCAGAACTATGACAAAGGCAATACCCCTCTTGATCGGCACCAGCCTTTTCTTGTCCGCCTGCGCGGATTCTGAATATGGCCCTCCTTCGTCCGCCTACAACGAACCGGTCTATGGCACGGTCGATTTTGACTATGGCGGCTGGGGCGGCTGGGACGGCAACCACGGCTGGCACGGCTGGCGAGGCCACGGTATCGGAGGGCATCCCAGAGGCGGCTGGACGGGCGGCGGGGGTGGCTTCGGGCATGGCGGCAGGCATGGCTGACGATGCCACCCGTTTTATGGCATGATGCGATGCGCGCCTTGATTTCTTCTGGCGTTGCGATGATGGCCTTGGCGGCGCTGACAGCTGCGCCGGCGGCCGCGCAGAGCATTATGGGTCAGATGCGGACGCCGTTTGACGGCCAGTATTCCTACTCTCGATCCCGCGCCTACTTTGTTCCGTTTTCGACCGGCTTTATCGACGAAGACGGTACGGATTTGGTTCAAATCAATCCCGTGAACCCCGCACCCTTCGCCCCACCGGCGCCGCCCACCGCTAACGACCGCGCGCCTGTGGCCCCTTATAAGCCGCCCAGCGTGGAGATCGCGCCCGGCGGCATCGAGATCGTTCGCGGTCCGGGCCAGGGGTAGGTCCCGGTACCGACCAAGTCGCAAAGGAACGACGAAATCCAGACTTAAGCCTGCTCGCCGGGCGTCGGCTTTGCGATTTATAGGGCACGCCGGCGGCTCCCCTTGACGACCATGGGGGGAGAGAAACGACGGGATGGGTGGTCCTATCAACCGAAAACTGAGCGGTGAGCGGCCCGGAATGACCACGTCGGTAGCGCCGGCCTCTGCGCATGGATAAGCGCTCCTTCATCGTCGCGATTCGCGTTTTCGATGACAGCCTGCCTTGGGGGGATGAGACAGATGCCGAACTAGTCGGGCGAGCTTCATAATACTTGAGGCGCATTTTCCGCCCGCTACGGGACAGGTTTACCGGGCAATTGGCTGGCCATTGTCACAGGGCCCCCAAGGCAAACGTGAACCTTGGTATCAGGCACTCACACTTCAAGGGCAATTGAGAATACTCGCGTTGAATGGATATGCGGGGCGCTGCAATGCATTTTCATCCCGGATAACGCAGGCATAGAGGGATCGATCGTGGATCAAGCAATTCCCCTCCAGGCAGCAATCGGCGCCACCAACGGGACGCCATTTGCGTGCGAGCTTAGCCGGTTTCAAATCTCGCCGGTTCGGCGAGAACGGCTTGCGGACGGCGTGGCAATCCCCTTGCCACGCCGGATTGACCAGCATAGCAGCGTGACAAATCGCAATTCCTGCGCCCTCGCCACCGAAACCCGCCCCCCTCGGGTTTTGTCCCTCCCCCGGACCGGTGGACGCAAGGCTGCGTGCCTCCCTGACGGTCTTGTGCAAGGCGCAGGAATTTGGGCCGGTGACGCATCGTCACCGGCCCAATCTTCCCTCATGCAGCGCTCGTCCCTACCGCCGAGCGCAGATCTGTCACGGCGATGCCGTCTGGGGCCATGGTGCATCCCAACCGATTATGAAATGGAGAAATTGACATGGTAAGTGTCGAGATCATGCAAACTGCGGCGCGCGACCAGGTGACCGCGGCATCCCTCGAATCGGGGCACCGCTTTCGCCGCGTGATAGGCCGGCCAAGTGCCGGCTTCCCATTCGCCGCGCGCTATGTGGTGATCAATCTGGTCGGCGTGGCGCTGATCGCCGCAGCCTGGGCCGAGGATCTCCTGTACAAGCCCTTCACCGCCGACCATTCGGGCATGAGCTATCTGATCGCCGTGCTGTTCCTCGCCGGCATGGTGGCGACTGCGCGGCGAGATTGGCAGACGGTCCGCTGGGCCGGCAACGCGCTGGTCTATCTCGGCATGGTCGGCACCGTGCTCGGCCTGATCATGACCGTCTCCAACCTGACCTCGGCCAACGCCCAGAGTTTCGACAACTTCAAGACCATCGTCGCCGCCATCTATATCGGCTCGGGCACCGCGCTCTATACCAATCTGCTGGCCTGCATCGGCTATCTCTGGCTCGGCACCAACGCCCATCTGCTCGCGCGCCAGGAGGTCTAGCGCCATGTGGCGGGGAATGAATGTCTCTTTCCGCGACATGCTCTTCCTGCTCGTCTTCGCCTATCTGGTGATCAGCGCCGTGGCGCTCGCCTATGTCTCCAAGAACAAGGATGAGGCAAAAGGAGCGGCCGCCCCGGGCAACGTCATCGTCGAGCTGAACTGGCCGCCCGACATCGACGCCGACGTCGATCTCTGGGCCCAGGCTCCGGGCGACCGGCCGGTCGGTTATTCCAACAAGTCGGGCATGATCTTCAACCTGCTGCGCGACGACCTCGGCCATACCGGCGACCCCAACTCAATGAATTATGAGGTCTCCTATGGACGAGGTCACTGGGCGGGCGAGTATGCCGTCAACGCGATGCTCTACCGCTCCTACGACCACAAATACCCGGTGCCGGTCCATATTCGCGTTTCGCTTCAGGATGCTCATGGCCAGGTCCAACAGATACTGCAGTCCGACATCAAGCTCGCCTTCGAGGGCCAGGAGACCACTGCGTTTCGCTTCAAGCTCGATGGCCACGGCGCCTTGGTGGCGGGAAGCATGAACCGGATCCATAAGGAACTGCGGAATGCCGGAGGAGCCAAGTCATGACCAACTTCATCCTAGCCTTCGTCAGCCTCGCCTTCTTGCTCGGGGCCTTCGCCTATGTCGCCATGCCGGCCGGTGGCTGGCTGCGCCGGTCGGTGCTCAGCGCCTTCTTCGCCGTCGTGCTCGGCGCCCTCTTCTTCGGATATTCCGACATGCTGGGCAGGCCCAAGGCGGCCCAGATCGAGATGTTCCGCGGCGGCGTGAAGGACGCTCAAGTCATCGGCTCCTATGCCCGCGAAGGCGAGGGCATCTTCCTGTGGCTCCTGCTCCCGAATGACTCCGAGCCGCGCTACTACAAACTGCCGTGGAGCGAGAAGACCGCGGCGGCGTTGCAGGACGCCATCGCGCAGAACACCCAGCAACATGGTGGAGGCGTGGTCATGAACCTGCCCTTCGATCACAGCCTCGACCGCGGCAAGCCCAAATTCTATCCGCTTCCACAGCCCAAGCTTCCCGATAAGCCCTACGAAACAGCCCCGACGCAGACCTATCAGGGACCCGAGCAAGGTGCCTAGTCACGCCTCCTCTCTTCGCCGCTGCCGGCTTGTCATCATCCTCGGGCGACGCCTCAGCGCCTTGTGGCCCAGAGCCGGCTTCCGCCGCCATGCCGAGCCGCGCGGCCGAGATCACGGGGCGCATGGCGTGCGAGGACACCATCTCGTGGACGCTGCGGGCCAGCGAGTAGTTCAAGCAGGACGATCCGGCATGAAGCGCGCTTATTACGCTCCAGGCGAGATCTCCGCCACACAGGGAGCCACGCTCTATGTGGAATATGTGAATACCCATCCGGAGACGGCGCGTACGCCGGTGGAGCAGCCCCTGATATTGGCGCTGAAGGCCGCGTATCCATGCGCAGGCTGAATTGCGCACAGGTCGGATCCCAAACCATTGGCGCTTCCGGACCCGGCACCCGCAGCCGGTCATTCGCAAATGCAGGGCAGAAGGGTGGCGTGCGCCCGCTTGGAACAGTCGAGAATAGTCATGTTCCGCTTGTCGATCTACGCAATGGTGGCGCTTCTGTTCATGATCGCCGGGTCGGTCATTGCAAACCTGATACCGCTACCCTAATCGCATATCTGTCTTTAGCGCGAGCCCGGGGCATTGCGAATTTCCCTGCGCGGCAGGCCTCACGCCAGTTTGTGTTCACGCGTCCGCCGCCGCGGACGCCTCATGACCGCCGGTCGACAACGCTCGACCGCCCCATGGCGCGACAAGTACTTGCTTCGACAAAAAGAGAATCTCAGACCGTAACAAACATCTAGGAGAATAACTATGCGTGTGCCAATCCGGCCGATATGCACCGGGCTGCTCCTTGCCTTCCTGACAACCGCCGGCACGGCCTCGGCGGAAAAGCTTTCGCCTCGCTGCCCGTCTCCGACACCGGCCGCGCTTTCGGCCCTGATGCACAGCGCGCCCGACGCCGTGGTATTCGAGTTCCGCGGCGAGGACGCGAAAACCGGTATTCGAATATTCAACTCCCTGCCGCCCGCGGGACAGGATGCAGGCGACCGCTTCTATATCGCCGTGCGCCCCGGCTTGCCGAGATCTCGCCTGCTGATCGGCAGCCACGGCTGCATCGAAGATTCCGCGGTTGTCGACGCGCGAATTGCCCTGAAGATCCAAAGGGCTATCGAGAAGTATCGCGCGGCAACCTCGATCTGATCGAGCGAGCCGGCCGCCCCGGGTGGGCCAGTTTGAATTTCCGAAATGGATGGGAAACCGACATTGGTGACGGCCTGCGGCGTCTGCCCGCTTGCCACCCGGGCCATCATCCACTCTCGACCGCGCGCCGTTAGACGGGCATTCTTATGGACGTTCATCCAGCTCCTCCCAGAGATCACTGAGGCTTCGACAACTTCAGCTTCTGCCGGCAGGGACCGGGTGGACAACCTATTGAAAGCTCAAAGCTAGAAGGTAAGTGGCACCGCTTGAACTACGCCCGGTGTCTCACGGATTTGTTTTAACAGGTCTTCGTCCACCGGTTGATCGATCTCGATCAGCGCCACGGCGTCTGCGCCGGGTGATAGGCGACCGAGGTGGAACGTCGCGATATTCACCTGTGCGTTGCCCAGTAGCGTACCAAGTCGCCCAATGAAGCCAGGTTTGTCCTGGTTGGTAATGTAGAGCATGTGGCGAGCCAGTTCGGCTTCGATCGCAATACCCTTGATCTGGACCACGCGCGGCTTGTCGCCGCTGAATAGGGTGCCGGCCACATCGCGGCTCTGTCGATCGGTCGTGACTGTCAGTCGGATAAGTGTCTGATAATCGCTCGGCCGGTTATGTTTCACTTCACTGACTTCAATGTTCCGCTCGCGAGCAATGACTGGTGCATTCACCATATTCACGCTGTCGAGCATCGGGCCGAGGAGGCCTGCAAGGGCGATGGCGGTCAGCGGCCGGGTGTTCAGCTCGGCTGCGTGGCCTTCATATTCGATCTTGACCGCGTGCAAACCGGACCGCGTGAGTTGGCCGGCGAAGCTGCCAAGCTGGTGGGCCAGCGCCATATAGGGTCTTAAGCTTGGCGCTTCCTCGGCGCTCACCGAGGGCATGTTGAGGGCATTGGTTACCGCCCCGGTCAGCAGGTAATCGGCCATTTGTTCGGCCACCTCCAATGCCACCTTTTCCTGCGCCTCCACTGTGGCTGCGCCCAGATGGGGCGTTGCCACCAGCTGCGGCAACCCGAACAGAATATTGGCGTGCGCCGGCTCTTCGGCAAAGACGTCGAGAGCAGCACCGGCGACGTGCCCAGACTCGATCGCCGCCTTGAGGTCGGCCTCGATGACCAGTTCGCCGCGCGCGCAGTTTATAAGCCGGACGCCGCGAGTGGTCTTAGCCAGTGCGCTCGCGTCGATCATTCCCCGAGTTCCCTCGGTCAGCGGGGTGTGCAGCGTAATGAAGTCAGCCCGAGCCAACAGGTCGTTAAATTCCACTTTCTCGACGTTCAGGTCATGGGCCCGGTCTTCGGAAAGATAGGGATCGAACGCGATCACCTTCATCTTCAGGCCGTGCGCCCGGTCTGCGACGATCGACCCGATATTGCCGCAGCCGACGATGCCTAGGGTTTTGCCGGCCAGTTCAACGCCGATAAAGCGGGATTTCTCCCATTTGCCGGCCTGTGTCGAGCGGTCGGCGGCCGGAATCTGGCGAGCAAGCGCGAACATCATAGCGATGGCGTGTTCGGCCGCCGTGACCGAGTTGCCATGGGGCGTGTTCATGACCACGATGCCACGCTGGGTCGCGGCAGCAAGGTCGATATTGTCGATGCCAATGCCGGCTCGGCCGATCACCTTGAGGCGCCCTGCCTTGCTGATCAGCCTAGCCGTCGCCTTTGTTGCCGAGCGGACCGCGAGGCCATCATAATCCCCAATGCAGCCCTCGAGCTCAATGGCACTCAGACCGGCGCGGAGTTCGGCCTCGATCCCCCTGGCCTGGAAGATCTCGACAGCTCGAGGGCTTAAATCGTCGGCGATCAGAACTCGGATCATGGCATTCCTCACCTGGATACCTAGGCCGTCATCAGGCGGTTTGGGCTCGGATGGTGGCATAGGCCCAATCGAGCCAGGGTAGCAGCGCTGTCAGGTCTGCGGTCTCGATGGTGGCGCCGGCCCATATGCGCAAGCCCGGCGGAGCATCGCGATAGGCGCCAATGTCGAATGCGATACCCTCGTTTTCCAGCCGCTCCGCCAGCGCTTTGGCCACTTTTGCCTGATGCTCCGCCGCAAGGCCGGTGAACCAGGGATCGATGAGCTTGAGACACACGGAGGTGGGCGAACGCGCAGCTGGGTCCTCGGCCAAAAAATCGATCCAGGGGCTACGGTCGACCCAACCGGCAATTGCCGCAAAATTGGCCTGGGTTCGACCGATCAGACCGGCCAAGCCCCCGACCGACTCCGCCCAGCGCAAGGAATCGATTGCATCCTCCACACAGAGAAGTGATGGCGTGTTGATCGTATCGCCGCGAAAGATGCCCTCGTTCAGCTTGCCGCCGCTGGTCAATTGGAACAGCTTCGGCAACGGCCAACTTGGCTGGTAGCCCTCCAACCGGGCGACCGCCCGTGGACTCAATACCAGCATGCCATGGGCGGCCTCCCCGCCGAGCGCCTTCTGCCAGGACCAGGTCACGACATCGAGTTTCTCCCATGGCAGAGTCATGGCAAACACGGCCGAAGTCGCATCGCAAATGACGAGGCCTTCGCGTTTGGCCGGGATCCAATCGCCGTCGGGAACGCGAACGCCTGAGGTTGTGCCATTCCAGGTGAAGACAACGTCTCTATCAAATTCGACACCGGCAAGATCGGGCAGCCGACCATAGGGGGCCTCGAACTTGCGCAGGTCGGACAGGCGCAGCTGCTGCACAATATCGCCCAACCAGCCCTTGCCGAAACTCTCCCAGGCAAGCACGTCGACCCCGCGCCGGCCAAGAAGCGACCAGAGTGCCATCTCGACCGCCCCGGTGTCGGAACCTGCGACGATGCCGATGCGGTAGTCAGCTGGCAGGCCGAGGATACCCCGGCTGCGATCCAGCACCTCGACAAGCTTGGCCTTTCCGGCACGCGACCGGTGCGAGCGGGCAACGCAGGCGCCGGCCAGGGCGGCCGCCGACCAACCGGGCCGCTTGGCGCATGGACCAGAGGAAAAATTTGCGCAGCGCGGTCCGGCGGGGGGCTTGGCAGGCACAGGTATAGGCATCCAGGTTATTCCTTGAATTCGTGTGAATGATAACCCTGCAGATAGAGCAGCCCGGTCAAATCCGAATGCTCGAGCCGAAAGCGCGCGGCCGCCGTGACGACCGGCTTACCGCGGAAGGCAACTCCAAGCCCCGCGGCCTGAAGCATCGGAATGTCGTTCGCGCCGTCGCCGACAGCAGCGGCGGCTTCGAGGGGAATCCCGCAGTCCGCAGCTAACCGCTCGAGGATCACTCGCTTGGAGTTTCGGTCGAGGATAGGCTCGGCGACGCAGCCGGTGATTTGGCGACCCGCAATGATCAATCGATTCGCTTGGAACTCGTCGAAGCCGCACTCCTTCGCGACTGCAGCGGCAAAGCAATCGAAACCCCCGGAGACAAGTGCGGTGAAAGCGCCGGCTCCCCGCATGGTGCGAACGAGTCGAAGTGCGCCGGGCATGAGTTCGATATGCTCAGACACGCGCTCCAGGAGGGTCCGCGGCTGGCCAGCGAGGAGAGCGACCCGCTCGCGCAATGACTGGGCGAAGTCGATCTCGCCCCGCATGCTGCGCGCGGTGATCGGTACGATCTGGGCCGAAATACCGGCGACGGCGGCTAGTTCATCAAGCAGCTCACCAGTGACGATGGTCGATTCCATGTCCGCCACAAGAAGCATTTTCCGGCGCCCGGACGCATTCTGTGCCGCGACATCCAGCGGTGCAGCGCCAGCTCGATCGCGGACCAGCCGTTCGGCGACCGCCGGTTCAGCGCCGTCGAAGGGAATATCGCAGGCAACTCCAGACTCTAGCCAGATCGGCGAGCCGACAGTGGCGCCTGCCTCGATCAGAGGCTTACACAAGGCAGAAACGGCGTGGTGATCAAGACCGAGAGCGGGCGGTCCGGCAATGAGGGTAAGAACGTGCTGCATTAAAATTGACCTACCCTGTCCCACCTCGAAAGCGTGATTTTCAGCGCCAATACAGCCGGAATCCAGCGCGCTGCCATCGCACGATAGTCTCGGGCTTCGCGATTGCGATGGCGCTTAACACCGAGGGAAAGAGCCGGTACAGCAATACCAAGATCAGCCGATCGGCGGTCCCAGTTCGAGTCCTCGACCTAGATGAGGTAAACGGTAGGGACAACCCGATTTGCATCGCCCTAGGCGGGTTTTCCGCAGAAACGTTAAGTTTCTATGGCTTAGCTAGCTCTGGTGCGGTCGAGAAGACTCGAACTTCCACGGGTTTTCACCCACAGCGACCTCAACGCTGCGCGTCTACCAGTTCCGCCACGACCGCATGCTTGTAATCCGGCGCCGCCGGGAATACCAAATCGGCCAGCCCCAATCAAGCGGAGTCGGCAGAGGCCCATGGAATGGCGTATCGACGACGGCCAGATCGATTATCAAACGGCCCTGGCCGTCATGGACGAGCGCGTGGCCGGAATCCGCGCCGGCAAGGCCGGGGAGCTGGCTTGGCTGCTGGAGCACCCCCCGCTGTATACGGCGGGAACCAGCGCGCAAACGGGCGATCTGCTGAGCCCGGGTCGGTTTCCCGTCTATCGCAGCGGCCGGGGCGGCCAATACACATATCACGGGCCGGGCCAGCGCATCGGCTATGTCATGCTCGATCTGAAGCGGCGCGGGCCAGACGTGAAAGCCTATGTTCTCGGGCTCGAGGACTGGCTGATCCGCACACTCGCCCGGTTCAATCTGCGAGGCGAGCGACGGGCCGGGCGGGTCGGCATCTGGATCGATCGGGGCGGTGGACGAGAGGATAAGATCGGCGCCATCGGCGTCCGGATCCGTCATTGGGTGACCATGCACGGCGTGTCACTCAACCTCGACCCGGACCTGGAGCATTTCGCCGGCATCGTGCCCTGCGGGGTCAACGGGCCCGGGTTTGGCGTCACCTCGCTTCACGATCTGGGTATCCTGGCCTCGACGGCCGAGCTCGACATGGCGCTCAAGGCCGCGTTCACCGAGGTCTTCGGCGACAGTTGAGCTAAGCCGTGGCCCGCTGCTCGAAACCGACCGGCGGCTCCTCGGTGGTGGGCTCGCTGGCGATGCTGGTCACCCGGGCCAGGCGCGGGCCCTTGCGGCAGACGGCGATCATCTCCTCGATGGCCGCGGGCTCGCCAGCGAAGAGGGCTTCCACGCTGCCGTCCTGGCGGTTGCGCACCCAGCCGCGCAGGCCACGCTGGACCGCCTGCTCCACCGTCCAGGAGCGATACCAGACTCCCTGGACCTTGCCCCGGATGCGAACCAGCCGCGCCGTCATTCGAATTCGAGGATCGCCTGATCGACCGCCAGGCTGTCGCCCGGGGCCGCATGGAGCTTGCCGACCTTGCCGTCGCGTTCGGCGCGCAGCAGGTTTTCCATCTTCATCGCCTCGACCACCGCCAGCTCCTGCCCCGCCTTGACCTCTTCGCCCGATTTCACCGCCAGCGACACCAGCAACCCGGGCATGGGCGACAACAGGAAGCGCGAGAGATCGGGTAATTGCTTGAGGGGCATCAGCTTGGCAAGCGCCGCGGCGCGCGGGCTCAAGACCTTGAGATCCAAGGTCACGCCGCCATGGCTGAGCCGATAACCGATCCCGATCCGATCCACCTGGACTGCAACGGTTTCGCCATCAGCCCGTCCGCGATAGAGCGTATCGCCTGGATGCCAATCGCCGATCAGCTCGATGCTGGCCCCGGCACCGATAATGGCGTGGCCGCCAGCGGTTTCCGCCACGGTCACCGGCAAATGGTCCAGGCCCAGGACCACTACGCAATCTGCCCCGCCACTTTCCTTCGGCGGGCTCAAGCGCCCGCTGATCTGCTCATCGCGCTGCTGGACGCGGTGATGCACCACGGCTGCAACCGCCGCCAGCAATTGGTGCTCTTCCTCGCTGGGCTTGGCGCCTTGGAAGCCATCGGGGAATTCCTCGGCGATGAAGCCGGTGGTCAGGCGTCCGGCAACGAAACGCGGATGGCGCAGCAGCGCGCTCAGGAACGGAATGTTGTGGCTGACGCCCCGAATCTGATAGGCGTCCAGAGCGGCTGAGATGGCGGCAGTCGCCCGCCTGCGATCCTCGCCATAGCCGATCAGCTTGGCGATCATGGGATCGTAATAGACGCTGATCTCCGCCCCCTCATAGACGCCGCTGTCGATCCTGACGCCTCGGCCCGCGATGGGTTCGCGATAGCGGGTGAGTCGGCCGATGGACGGCAGGAAATTGCGCAGCGGATCCTCGGCATAGACCCGCGCCTCGATCGCCCAGCCGGTGAGAGTTACGTCCTTTTGCGTCAAGCCCAGCTTTTCGCCCGCCGCGATCCGGATCATCTGCTCCACCAGATCGATGCCGGTCACCATTTCGGTCACCGGATGCTCCACCTGAAGGCGTGTGTTCATCTCCAGGAAATAGAAATTGCGCTTTGCATCGACGATGAACTCGACCGTGCCGGCGGAGCGATAGCCCACCGCCTTGGCCAGCGCCACGGCCTGCTCGCCCATTGCCGCGCGGGTCTTGGCGTCGAGGAAGGGGCTTGGCGCCTCCTCGATCACCTTCTGGTGGCGGCGCTGAATTGAGCATTCGCGCTCGCCCAGATAGAGGCAGGTGCCATGCCCATCGGCCAGCACCTGGATCTCGATATGGCGCGGGTCCTCGATGAATTTCTCGATGAAGACGCGCTCGTCGGCGAAGCTCGATTTCGCCTCGTGGCTGGCGGCGCGAAAGCCTTCGCGCACCTCATCATCATTGCGGGCCAGACGCATGCCCTTGCCCCCGCCCCCGGCGGAAGCCTTGATCATCACCGGATAGCCCACGCCGCGCGCGATCTTCACCGCCTCCTCGGCGTCCTTGATGACGCCCAGATGGCCAGGCACGGTAGTGACTCCGGCGTTCTGCGCCAGCTTCTTGGATTCGATCTTGTCGCCCATGGCGGCGATTGCGCTCGCGGGTGGCCCGATGAAGACTACGCCTGCTTTTTCCAAGGCCGCGGCGAAGGCGCGATTCTCGGAGAGGAAGCCGTAGCCGGGATGAACTGCCTCGGCGCCGCTCAGCGTGACTGCGGCCAGGATATTGTCGATGGAAAGATAGCTCTTGGCCGAGGGCGCCGGGCCGATCGAGCAGGCCTCGTCGGCCTCTCGCACATGGGCGGCGTCCGCGTCCGCTTCGGAATAAACCGCGACCGTCCTGATCCCCATGGCGCGGGCCGTGCGCATGACCCGGCAGGCGATCTCGCCCCGATTGGCGATCAGAATTTTGCGGAATGGCGGCTTGCCCTTGGCGGCGGGCGAGGGATCGTCGGCCGTTTTCGATTTGACCTTGGCGCTCTTCTTCGTCATTCGACCTACGCGTGCTCCATCAGGGCCCGATCAAAGAGGGATATTATCGTGTTTTTTCCAAGGGTTATCGATCCTCTTGCCACGCAGCATGGCGAGACTGCGGCAGATCCGCTTGCGGGTCGAATGGGGCATGATGACGTCGTCGATGAAGCCGCGCGCGCCGGCCACAAACGGCGTGGCGAATTTGGTGCGATACTCCTCGGTGCGCTGCGCGATCTTCGCCGCATCTCCGATGTCGGCGCGAAAGATGATCTCCACCGCGCCCTTGGGTCCCATCACCGCGATCTCGGCCGTCGGCCACGCATAGTTGACGTCGCCGCGCATGTGCTTGGAACTCATGACGTCATAGGCCCCGCCATAGGCCTTGCGGGTGATGACCGTCACCTTGGGCACCGTCGCCTCGCCGAAGGCGTAGAGCAACTTCGCCCCGTGCTTGATGATCCCGTTGAATTCCTGGTCCGTCCCAGGGAGGAAGCCGGGCACGTCGACGAAGGTGACGATGGGAATATTGAAGCAATCGCAGAAGCGCACGAAGCGCGCCGCCTTGCGCGAGGAATCGATGTCGAGACAGCCGGCCAGCACCATGGGCTGATTGGCGACGATGCCGATCGTCGTCCCCTCCAACCGGCCAAGGCCTGTCAGGATGTTGCGCGCGTATTCGGGCTGCAGTTCGAAGAACTCGCCTTCGTCAACGACCTTCTGGATCAGCTCCTTCATGTCATAGGGCTTGTTCGCATTGGCCGGCACCAGGGTATCGAGAGAAAGCTCTATCCGGTCGGCGGGGTCCGTCGTGGGGCGACGGGGCGGCGCCTCCCGGTTCGAGGCCGGCAGAAAGTCGATGAACCGGCGAAGCTGCAGGAGGGCTTCCACGTCGTTCTCGAAGGCGAGGTCGGCCACACCCGAACGCTGGGTATGGGTCAGCGCACCGCCCAACTGCTCATGGGTCACGTTTTCATGGGTCACCGTGCGCACCACATCGGGGCCGGTGACAAACATGTAGGAGCTGTCCTTGACCATGAAAATGAAGTCGGTCATGGCCGGCGAGTAGACCGCCCCGCCGGCACATGGACCCATGATGAGGGAAATCTGGGGCACGACGCCCGACGCCAGAATGTTGCGCTGGAAAACCTCGGCATAACCGGCCAATGAGGCGACACCTTCTTGAATGCGCGCGCCGCCGGAATCGTTCAGCCCGATGACGGGCGCCCCCACTTTCATGGCCTGATCCATGATCTTGCATATCTTCTCGGCATGAGCCTCGCTCAGCGACCCGCCGAAGACGGTAAAATCCTGGCTGAAGATGAATATGAGCCGACCATTCACCGTGCCATGGCCGGTGACGACACCATCGCCGGGGATTTTCTGCTCGCTCATACCGAAGTCACTGCTTCGGTGCTCAACGAACATATCCCACTCCTCGAAGGAGCCGGGATCGGTCAGAAGCTCGATCCGCTCGCGCGCGGTCAGGCGGCCCTTGGCATGCTGGGCATCGGCCCGGCGCTTGCCGCCACCGGCCCGGGCCGCGGCCCGCTTCAGATCGAGTTGTCGAAGAATCTCGCGCATATCTGCCCCCGCCGGACCGCCAGCCGCGTCATGGCAATAGCAAAAACGGCGGGCCGACGCCAGCGGCCCCCCTTTGCGGCGAACTCTATCCGGCCGAAAGCGCCAGGAAACGGTGAATATCCTGGATATCCTGGCGCAGCCGGCGCCGGCGCGCTGCCGCCTCCTCATCTTCCCCCCAGCGTTCGATCTGGAAGGTGCCATCGAGTTCCGCCAATTCGAAGGCCTCCGCCGCCGTTATCTCGCCCTCCGCCAGGGCCAGCGCGATGACCAGAGAGCCGCAGGTCTGAGCGGCCGCGGCAAGGCCGGCGAGGGTGAAGGCGGGCAGATCGGCCAGCCGACGGCCGAGGGCGGCCAGCGACGCCGCCGGCTGCGGCCGAGGGATGACCCCGACGTGGACGGTCAGCGGGGCGTCATGGCGCAGCGCCAGCCAGTCCAGCAGGGGCTGCCAGCGCGCCTGCTGGCGCTCGACCAGGCCCGGCGGCATTTCCGCCCGGTAGCAGAGGAGATCGGTGCCGGCATAGGCCAGCAGCTCCGCAATGGCCGGTGCCGGATCCGGGGCCACCTTGTCGACCGCCGTATTGGCAAATTGGGTCATGGGCATGGTGGCAGGCTTCAGCTTGATGCCCTGCCCAGCCCATTCCGCCGCAATAGCCTCGGCCAGCGCCTGTGCCGGCAATTTGAGATCCGCCTTGGCAGGGGTCGCCAGGGCGCGGTTGTCGAGGAAAACGAGAAAGCCGCCGTTCGCCGGGCGAACGGTGGCCTGCTTGTAAAATCGATGCAGCGTCGCGGTCAGGGCAACAGACTCTTAATCGCACCGCCCACGTTGTCCAGTGCGCCGCCGCCGCTGCCAGTGCTACCGCCCGTGGTCGCGGGCTTGGTCGTGGCCGGTTTCGTCGCCGCGGCGGCGGAAGAGCCACAACCTGAGGTCGTATCGGCCGAGCCGCTGCCCGAGCCGCCGCCGATGCCAACCACGCTGCCCAAGGCTCCCAGCGCGGAAGCGGGCGCACCGACCACCGTATTCAGGGTGCCCGATGCCATTGCGGTGGCGTCGGGAACGACATGCGGATTAGCCATGGTGCCACCGACGATCATGGGAATGGCGAGGTTGGTCAGGTTGGTCGAGGTCGCATAGGGCACCAGATGCAGATCGAGCCCCTCGGTCGCCAGATTGATCGTACCCTTGCCCACGATTGTAGCGCCGCTGGTTTCGGTCACCAATTGGCGGGTCGTCGCCAGACCACGCGAGATGTCGAAGCGCATGACAACGCATTTCAGGTTGGAACTGTCGCCCCCGCCGCCGAAGGACAACAGATTGAACAGATCGGCCAGCATGAGCTTGGCAAAATCATTGTTGATGTTACCTTGCCCCATGGTGGCATCGAGCTTGCCGTTGAGGCCCGCCATGATCGCGCGTACCGAATTGCCGGCGCCGTTGACCGCGAACTTCATATTGACCTTGCCGCCGGAGAGCACGCTGCTACCGGCCAGCACCTGCATCAGAGTGCCGGCTTCGACCTGGCTTTCGTTCAGGTCCACTGAGATCGGGGCTGGATTCTTCGCACCATCTACGGCAAGCGAGATCGTCAGCGTGCCGCCCGCAACGGCCGCAGAGAAGGGCTTCACCTGCAGCTTGCCGGCCGCCAGCGACAAGACCAGCTTGACGTTCTCCATCGTCACCGGCGCCTTGATCATCTGCTGGGCGGCGAAGTTGAGATCGGCGTCGACGGCGGTCAGGCCGGCGAACGGCAAAGGATCGTTGGGGAAAACCCGGCCACCGCTGCTGCCCGACGAACCGCCGCCACCACCCGCCGGCTTAACGCCGAAATCCTTGAGGTCGATCTTGGCCGCCGCCAGATTGCCCACGATCTTCGGGCGCTTGCCGCCGAGCGCCAACGAGACATCGCCGGTCATGCTGCTGCCGCCCATGGTTAACTGCAGACCGGTGATCTTGTATCCGCCTTCGATGTTGACGAACTTGCCGGCGAAACCATAGGGCCCGAGTTGCGGCAGGGGCGATCCGATCAGGCCGTTCAGATCGGAGAGCGATTTGCCCTTGGCCGTAACATCCACAGCCAGCCCCTGCATCTTGCTGACATCCCCAATCGCGCCCTTGACTGTCGCGGAGGTATCGCCGCTGGAAAGCGCCAGATCCATCGGATAGGGCTTCCCACCGGTCAGAAGCGTCGGCGCGCCGAGGGTGCCTTTGACGTTGAGCGGCTCCTGGCCGACGAGCGCGGCCAGATCGAGCGTCAGGCTGCCGCCCGATGTGTCGGCATTCAGTCTGTCGACCTTGAAGCTGCGCGTCGTCCCGGCGATGCCGTCATGGTATGTCACCGTTGAATCGCGAATT
>Ga0137360_10000277_pt1 | contig 29740 bp, 27 predicted proteins | sample Mad1_60_16metaG_FD_104924 | JGI IMG/M metagenome (GOLD analysis project Ga0137360, IMG submission 104924) | Vadose zone soil microbial communities from Angelo Coast Range Reserve, California, USA - Mad1_60_16 metaG | ecosystem: Environmental > Terrestrial > Soil > Vadose zone | place: USA... | reverse complement strand
GATAGCCCCCAGGACATTGTGATCTTTGGCGTGATTGGAGTCACGCTGCTTGCACTCCTCCCGGCAAAACAACCATCGCCGGCCGGCGCGCCTATCAGTGAGCCGCGCTTTGCCGAACGCTAGAGGACCTGATCCACCGCCGCGCGCATACTGAGATGCAGGGACTCCTCACGGAAGCGCGGCGATTCGCTTCGTTGACTATATGCTTGGCCTTGCCGCTGTGTTAATTCTGCATTGTCGGCTAACGGGAGCAATCCGTTTCATCCATCACGCCGCCCCCTGGCGGCGATTCTTCCGCTGTTCCTTCGCCGCGTCCAACTTCCGATCCCTGTCATTCGCCAAAACTCCGGCCGACTAGCTTCGCTGCTGTAACATTGTTACGGCGATGATTTTGGCGAGGGACAACAGCATTTTGCGACGAGCTGTGACGCGCTCAGCGCGTCGGCAAGACCCAGGGCCAGGCCGATGCTAATCATCCGGAACGTCTCGCGCAAAATCATTGACAGCACATCCCTTCGAGCTACTCCCAACTCAGTGCGGATTCTGGGCGGACTGCTGGCTTGAGCGTTCCCACGTCTTCTCCAGGAGATCCAGATGGGATTCAAGCTCAGCGAGTCTCGCCTGCTCAATTCGCAATTGCTCCTCACCTTCCGTTAATTTTGGTTGCACTTCTTGTTCAATACTTGTTTGTGCTTCAAGCCCCGCTTTCAGGTGGGCAATTACGTCCGCAGTTTCCTTTTCTTGGGCCGGATTGTCAGAGTGGCTCGCTGAGTCTTCGTACTGTTTAAGTGCGGTGGTGAGTCTCTTCTGCTCTGCGTGAATTTGAGCGAGCTTTGACCGAGTATCATCGACTCGCTCCTGCATGCGTCTGACCACCGATACTTGCGCTTGCAAGCGATAGAGGAGCACCTGTGCTCTCTGCGACGCAATCGTGATTGTCCGCAAGTCCTGGCGGAGTTGACGGACCTCGCTTAACAGAGCTTGCAGTGTTTGTGAGTCAGTTAAGGCAGATTGGCCGAAAACGGGCACTGAGATTAACACAAGACTTAGGATCAGAAGCAAAGGGCGATGCATGAGGCCTCCTAATGAATTCTATCTCCAAGTCTTTGAGATTCATGACTCAAGGTCACATTTCGCGACTAGTGATCCTAACGATTCAGCGGACTATGGGATTAGCCATGTTTGCCTGCTTTGAAGATCGCTGCTGTCTGGAATGCCAGGACAACTCCAAATACGATGTAAAGAATCACCTGGAAAGGTGCGAGCCGTTTCTCAATCTGCTGGTGAGCGATCGTGTGCAATTCTGTAAGCACGACCGCGACCTCCGCGCAGATTCCTAAGTCCCGCCGCAGGTCAAAGCTTACCGGATTTGGTTTCCGCCATAGCACACTGAGCGGGCCCAACAACAACGCGGCTGCCATGACAAATAGTCAAAAAGTGCGGGGTACGGGACATACAGGTCGAGAGTATAGGCCTCCCCTCATCCTGCAGGTGAGGGCGTCCCCATTCTTCAAGATGCTTGTCAATATTGAAGCTCCCCAGTAAGTTTGCAGCGGGTCAAGTGGTCCGGATTAAAATTTCAGGAAGCGTTCCAAATCCGAATGGGCGGCAGCTTGGCATCGTACAATACTGAGCCAGGCGCTCTCGGCAGTTCACTCTTGTGGGATGAACTGCGGTGTTGTGAGTCTTTGGAATATGCAGATCCCGTCATGATCCTGATTTCACGTTTCGATTGAGCAAGTGCATTGAGTCGCCCTCGGCGAGGGCGTGAAGCTGGTGCCCGTGCGGCGCGTTCGGTCGCCAAGCGCTTGCGATCCCGTCCAAATCGTACTTTACAGTCGACTCCGCAAGTGAGTCCTCGCAACGAATCGAGAACAGTCCGCGCCGGGGCGTCCTCTTGGGCAGCTGTTCCTGTGGTACCACCCCAAACCTCCCCCCTTTGTGTACCTCTCGAAGTTGTCACCGGTCCGACGGATTTTCTCCTCTCGGTTGAGACAAGTAGACGGATTTTCTCTGGCCATTTCACGCCGTTAACGCTAAAAGGCGTAGCCTCATTTGAGACCAGGCCTCGGCGCACGAATCTGACCTCGATCCGACATTGTCTTCGTCGACTTGGGACGTCGGCTCAACTCGCTTTCAAGTACTTACCGGTAGAGATAAACGACTGTCTGGGGGTCTAACCAATGAGATGTTTGGAGAACGAAAGCCCCTGGTTTGCTATTCAGGTGAAATGTCGTCTTGAGAAAACAGTTGCTCTTATGCTTCGATATAAAGGATATGAAGAATTTCTGCCCACCTACAGATCGCGCAAAAGGATTTCTGATCAAGAACACGACATCGAACTGCCCCTCTTTCCCGGGTATCTCTTCTGTCGGTTAAATGCCGGTGCGACCGGATTAGTAGTCACCACGCCTGGCGTCATAAAAATAGTTGGAAATGGCCGAACGCCCATTCCTGTGGAAGCCCCTGAAATTGAGGCTTTACAATTGGTAACAACATCGCGCGCAATGGCGCGACCATGTTCGTTCTTGGACAGTGGACAGCCAATCAGGGTCATTTCCGGGCCGTTGGCCGGTTTATCCGGCGTACTTCAGGAAGGTCATAATACACGGCGCGTAATCGTGTCGATAAATCTATTGAAGCGCTCTACTGCGGTCGAATTGGCAGGCTGTGACATCGTTCCAATTATGGAAGTGCAGGCGCATTCCAGAGCAAGCGTTTTTGTGGATGGGCTGCGCCGAGCCGAATTGAGGATGGAGGCACGCCACAATTGAGGAGGTGCGTTAGCTTTCCGGTCGCGGCTTAGTGTTCGTTCTTCGGGGATATTGGATCAAGGGCCGCGACGGTTTACGAATAGACGCTTTTTCGGCGGAGGTGAACTGGGCCTGGTGGCCCTCGCGGTCCTCAAAACCGTCGTGAGTCGGAAACGGCTTTGGTGGGTTCGATTCCCACACGCCTCCGCCAATTGCATTAACCGGTCAAGCCGGTGCTAACTTTGCGGTGGGGAGAATACGTGGCTACCATCGGCAACTTGCATGACCTTCCTTCTGTGCATGAAATTCTTACGGACGTGGACGATCTTAGGGGTTGCGACAGAAGTATTGCCGTGAGAGAGATCCGACAGGTTCTTGACAAGGTTCGCGAGGAGATCCAGGCAGGGAGAACGGTAGAACAGCAGGAAATCACAACTCGTGTGCAAGGGGCTTTAATCGGGTTAGAAAAATCCTCATTGCGTGCCGTGATTAATGCGACGGGTGTGATTTTGCATACTAATCTTGGGCGCGCACCTCTCGCGCCATTCAAGATGATAACGGGTTATTCAAATCTGGAATATGACTTAGATTCGGGAAGGCGGGGCTGTCGCGATATCCACATAGCTGGTCTACTTCAGGATTTACTCGGCAGGCCGGGCATAGCAGTGAATAACAACGCAAGTGCGATCTATTTGGTTCTCAATGAACTGTCGCTTGGGCGTGAGGTCATAATTTCCCGCGGAGAATTGGTTGAGATTGGAGATGGTTTCCGCATCCCCGAGATCATGACGGCATCTGGAGCAAGACTCGTGGAAGTTGGAACCACGAACCGCACACGCATTGAAGACTACCGCAAAGCGGTATCGGACCGCACCTCGCTTCTCCTTAGAGTTCATCCAAGCAATTTCCAAATCCGGGGCTTTACTTCCCGGCCGGACTTGAAGGAGTTGGTGGCGCTAGGGAAAGAGCGGGGAATTCCAGTCTACGAGGACCTGGGGAGCGGCTGTCTCATAAACCTGAAAGCCTTCTCTATCAAGGAACCTCTTGTCCAAGATAGTTTGAGCCAAGGAGTTAACCTAGTTTCATTTAGTGGGGACAAGTTGCTTGGTGGTCCCCAAGCCGGGCTAGTAGTGGGGGACCCGGACCTAGTCCGAAGGGTACGTCGGAACGCGATGTTCAGAGCATTCCGGCTGGACAAGATTATCTATCAGGCTCTAGAAACTACGCTGCGTAATCTGCTTATCAATCCTTTGGAGCGGATTCCAATTCTGCGGATGGTATCACAGTCGAGTGAAGTACTCCTGCACCGCGCAGAATCACTGGCTAAGAGTCTGACAGAATTCAAAGCGGCAGTGAAACCGGGGGAATCGTACATCGGAGGCGGATCCACGCCAGACCAATCTTTACCAACCTGGCTTGTTCTCATCTCCTGCCGTGACGCTGGCGCTGTGCAGGGTAGGCTCCGTCGCGGCCAACCACCAGTGATTGCCAGAATCGAGCAGGAGCAGCTGGTTTTGGATATACGTACGGTATTTCCTGATGAGGAGGACCGGCTGTCAACTGCTATTGTGGCAGCCGTAAAGGGTGATCTAGTCCCTGAAGTAATAGCCCAGTTCAATTAGATGCATCGCTGGTGCATTGTTAACTGACTTGTCCCGCTTCGGGCCAAATTCAACCGACCGCGACGCCGACTGTGAAAAAAAACTGCGACGACCGGATAGTCCGACTTGTGGCGTAATACACTCAACCAACGCCGTGACGAATTTGTTCTCTCTTATCCAGCAATGTTTTTCAGGTCTGTGCGAAGCCGATCTTCTCCTTTGTGTGACGCATTTCACGCTCGATAGGCAGGCCTCGTGAGGATGCGGACCGCAAACAGATCGAACGGTGGTTATAGAGTTTGGTTCTTTTTCGCAAGATAGTGGTAAGGGGTTTACCTGTGAGCATACGAGTGTCTCCAGTAGGACGACTAATTTCTTCTGACGGCAAGGACATATTAGAGGTCGCGGGTAGGCCCCTTCTCGAGTTGAACACCGTGGCAGCGATCATTTGGAGCGAACTGGCAGCTGGCGTCGGGCCAACCGAAATCGTCTCTCAAATTGCTGCGCGATATGATGTTTCAGAAGAGCAGGCAAGACGTGACGTGTCGAACCTAATACGGGATCTGAAGCAGCGTCTATTAGTTTACCAAGACAGTTAGTCCAGTCCCTGAATGATATCCGGTGTTGTCGCTCCACGAGAATGAAAGCGTTGATTCTTTGTTTCACCTGTATTTTTTCAAGAGCGAATTTAGCGGTCATACCCTGGCCCGAGGGCAGCGTACGGCTCTCTGAGTTTGTGTGGGCGTTCGGCTGCTCGCACGCCGGGAACTGCTCTTAGCTAAGAAACATTCGACAACCTGGAGCGTCCAGCGTGTGCTGTGAAGCGAAAGAATAGGGAATACGAATGATCAAGAGAACAAAAATCAGCGAACACATCAAATACACGTTGATAGATGGTGAAGCAGTTCTTCTCAACATACGAACGGGCAAGTACTTGGCGCTTAATAGCATAGCAACTTACATCTTTCAGCAACTGGAAAAGGGAAATGATCTCGCGGCGATCAGCAACTATATCAGAGAAGAGTACAACGTTACGGAAGGGCAGCTACAAGAAGACATGGACTTGTTTTTGAAAGAAGCCCACGACCATGGGATTTTGGAGTTCTCGTAATGCCAGGCACCCAATTTGCGCGTGCGACTGTTCGAGGGGTTTATCCGGGCGTGGACATCCAGCCCATCATGAAGATAAGTCGAGTGTTGGTCGTGCGAGCCTGGCTTCAGATGTTGATGATCGACTGTCGATTGAAATTTACGAAATTCGAAGCAGTTCAGAAGTGGATCGTCGAGGCTGCAAAACTGAAAGCCAATCAAACAAATGACTGTCCAACTTCAGCTCCAAGAGTCATTGATGAGGTATGTCGCGTTGTTCAGACAGCCTCAAGATTTTATTACAGGGTTCGCAGGGATTGCCTGCCAAACGCGATGCTGGCTTTTTACTTAATGCGAAAACTAGGGCTCCCCGTAGAGCTCTGCCTGGGCGTGAGGAAGTTCCCGTTCAAGGCGCATGCTTGGGTCGAATTTGAAGGCCGCGTCGTATTCACCACGCCCGCAGATATCCCGAAATATAAGGTCATTATGAAGATGATTTGAAGGGCCGTGTAGCATGAATTGGATAGCTGGAATTTGCAACGTCGACGAACAACCGGTCGATCAAGCTGTGCTGCAGCAATTGACCTCCTCTATTCGAGAGTATGCGGCAGATGGGTGCAGCTTCCGGGCGGACACATCTGTCGCGATGGCATGTTTTAGCTACAACACGAATCCCGAGCCGGTTAGTGAAGCAACGCTTGTTTCAATCCACGATAGAAAATATTGGATTTGTTTCGACGGACGAGTGGACAATCAACGCGAATTAGTTTATGAGACGCGGTTCCACAGCCGGGACGGCCAAGCCCCAACCGATTCTGATTTGCTGGCTGCAGCTTATGAAATGTGGGGCATCGACTGTCTATGCAAAATTGTCGGGGATTTCGCTTTCTCTTTGTGGGACGTGGCACGCAGGCGCCTGTTGTGCGCTCGGGACGCCCTAGGTATTCGTTCGCTGTTCTACCACTTTGATGGCAAGACCCTCACGTGGGCATCGAGAATCCGTCAGTTGCTCGGTCAGAAACAAATGTCTCTGACCTTGGACCGAGAATACGTTGCGAATTTTCTCGTTAGAAGCGAGTTGCCGCTAGCCCTAACACCGTACAAAGAAATTCGCCGTTTGCAACCGGCGCATATGCTGCTCGTTGAAAACGGTACTGTAGCTGAGAAGAGATACTGGCAGCCGGACTCATCCAAGCAGATTAATTACTCGTCAGATGCCGAATACGAGGAACACTTTCGCGAGATCCTTAAACAGGCAGTTCGAGCGAGGATGCGGACTAATGGTCCGGTGTGGTGTCAACTGTCTGGCGGTTTTGACTCGTCATCGATAACCTGCCTCGCGCACGACCTGGTCCGCGACGGGCATTCGTCCAGCGTTAAACTCGGTACTATTTCCTGGGTATACGACCAAGCGTATCTTTCAGACGAGAGAAAATGGATGAATTCTGTTATAGACAAATGTGGTGCGCAGGCCAATTTTGTCTCATGCGACGATCACTACCCTTTACAGTATTTTGACGAATCGTCTTCCCATTGGGACGAGCCTTCTTACCAAAGCATCTTCTATTCTCTCTTGAAACGCATCAAAGAATTGGTTCGGTCGGCTGGCGTGAGAGTCATTCTCTCGGGGGTCGCTGGGGACAACACCGTGGTTCCCGGTTTCACTCCTGTGTACATTGCTGACCTATTTAGAAAACTTCGATTAGTTCAAGCGTGGAAAGAAATTGTGAGCTGGCAGAAGGAAATCAAGCTCCCCTTAGCCACGGTCTTCATGAACTCATGCGTTCGTCCCCTTTTGAAGCGTGATTTGGTTTGTTTTAATTCAGAGAAGGAGGTGACCCGGGATCCAGTACCTTTTTGGATTGATCCCTCATTTGCTAAGACGATGCATTTGAGGGAGCGCGCCCTTTGCCGATTGGTCTCTCCGCCCTACGAAAGTCCTGCATATCAATCACGTTGCGAAAGAATTCTGGAAGCATCTGAGACGCTCTGGCGCGGATACATTGAGAATGCGTGTGAACACCGTTATCCGTACTTGGACCGCCGCCTCGTAGAATTTGTACTGGCCATACCGTGGACACAATTGTTTCCGCCCGGTGGACACAAATCACTTCTGAGGCGGGCCATGAAGGGCATACTCCCGGATTACATTCAAAGGAGAACGACGGGTAGGGGTCCGGACCACGCTTTCTATTTAGCACTAACCAAAGAATGGCCTCTCTTGGAGCCTAGATTGCGAAATCCGAAAATGGCTGCGTTGGGCTTTGTTGATGTGAGAGCCTTTCGTCATGCCCTGAAACTTGCCCGCGCCGGTCGGGCACCGAGTATGGGTCTTCTGGTTACTGGTCTTTCGCTTGAGAACTGGTTACGGCACACCGAGATTCAGTAAGAGATCAGCTCTGCCTGTCAAATCGACTGTATTCCAGACAATGTGACATGACAAAGCTGGGTTCGACGCTATCTCACGGATCGTTTAGGCAGTACATGGCCCAATCAGCAAAAGCGTGAGCGGGCACTCCAAATGTGAAAGGAGGTGATGACATATGAAACCTTCAGACTTGACGGAAGTTAAGAAACCGTATGTTGCTCCTGATGTCGTGGAGTACGGCTCTGTGGAGAGGTTAACAGAGGGTTGACCCAGTTGAGGAGGCGACGCTACTGGGAAGTTCAATACTCAATCTACATTCGAAGAGAGTTTTTAACATCCAAACTCGATTCGATCAGAGATAAGGGTATGGATGACTAGCCTCCCGGAAAGGCAGACAGTTTGTCTACCTTTATCAATCGCTAGTCAAAGCGTGAGATAGCGTCGAAGCCAGTTTTGCTTAATGAATGTAGGAACGATAAAAATAGATTTATTTTGTGAAAGAGCACGTCGCCAAGCGAGACGGATTCCATTTCCTGCGCAGGTTGTTGTGCACCATTCTCATTGCCCACGCCTTTCATGACGCGTCCGTAAAGGAGTTGCACTGTCCCTCTTCTGACAGAGATGCACTGAAGGCAAATGCTTCTCGGGCCGATTGCTGCTTTAGGGTCGCGCTGGGATCTTCTGGTTGCCGGAGCCCAAGCCCAAGCGGGCTACAAAACAACCGCAGCTGTAAAGGATGATTTAGTGGCAAATAGAACCGCCCACAAAGACAGCAAATCTCAGGTCTACAGGGAACTATTTAAGCATGTGACGTCGTGCAAGGCCTGGCTGGCTTTTGCTATATCGTCAGCAACTATCCTGGCTGTTCTACAACTCTATCTGCCATGGACCCTGAAGCTCATCTTTGATTCCCTAACCGGTGAACGAACACCCGCTCTCCTGCAGATAATTGCGCTGCTCGTAGTGGTTGCAGTTAGCGGGTCAGCCCTTGAGGCATTCAAGAACTACGCTTTCGTACAAGTTGGTGAGCGGATACTGGCGAATGTTCGAAATCAACTCTTCGCCGCGCTTCGTTGCCTACCGCTGGCGCATTTTCAGAGAGAGCAGACAGGAAGAATGATGTCAGTGTTTACGAACGACGCACCAGCCATGGCAAAGCTATATAACCCCGTTCTGGGCGAGGCATTCCAAAGTATCCTGCAACTGTTGTTAGCGATGGCCATCCTAATACTTGTGTTCGGAAGGTTAGCGTTTTTTGCTCCGCTGGCCTGTGGGCTGTATCTAATATTTCCTATTATTTCTACGGGTAGGCTGCGTAAATTAAATCACAATCTGCAAGCAGGAAACGCGCAACTGTCGGCCGACCTGCAAGAAAGCATTTCGGCCACAAGGGAAGTGAAGGCTTTCAATCGCGAAAAATGGGATTGCCAGCGGCTTGCTAAGAGCTTCGGGGTCTTCTTGCCCCTGCAACGCACAATCTCTTCTCTTCAGCTAGTAGCATCGAGCAATGCCCTCCTGTATTGGCTAATAGCTGCGTCCTTGTATTGGGTTGGGGGCCGAAGGGTTCTAGCGGGTGACATGTCGATCGGATCATTATTTGCCATGGTGTGGTACTTCACTTTTCTGGACGTACCTGTTCGTCGGTTGGTTAATTTGAATGGTCAACTCCAGGCGGCATTAGCGGCCGCCGAGCGAGTATTTGACCTACTTGAATTGCAAAACCCAATTGCAAATCCAATCGTCGCACGACCGCTTTCCCGCGTCGCGGGGCAGATCCGGTTTGAAGATGTGGATTTCGCATATGAAGGCGACAAGTTGGTGCTTACTGGAGTGACTTTTACAGTCTCTCCAGGTCAGCGCGTCGCAATTGTCGGACCGAGTGGGGCCGGTAAGAGCACACTGGCGACCTTGATTCTTCGTCTTCACAATGTCGATGCTGGCCGCATCTACATCGATGGGGAGGAGATCTTCACGGTCAGTCTAGAATCATTGCGAACCCAAATCGGTGTTGTTTTTCAGGATACTTTTCTGTTCAACACCTCCGTTCGTGAGAACATTCGATTCGGAAGATTAAACGCGACCGATGTGGAAGTCGTAGCCGCGGCTAAGGCGGCAAACGCCCACAATTTCATTGTGGAGCTTCCGCGTGGTTACGACACGGAAGTAGGAGAACGTGGGACAGCGCTTTCTGGTGGTCAGAAACAAAGGATAGCAATAAGTCGTGCGCTTCTGCTGGACCCGCGCATTCTTATTCTTGACGAAGCGACCTCCGCGCTCGACTCACAAGCAGAATTGGCAGTTTCCCAAGCATTAGAGCAGCTGATGCGGGGTCGCACGAGTTTCATTATTGCTCAACGCCTTTCAACAATCGCTGACTCAGACAACATTATTGTTCTCGACCAAGGTCGCGTGGTTGAAATGGGAACGCACAGCGAATTGATGTTGAATATGGGGTGGTATCGCAAAAGTTATGACCTGCAACTCGCTCTTAGTTCCGATGAGTCCGCACAGTTGATTCAGGCGGGGATTATAAATGCGACCGCTACTGGTCATTAGAAAACTGGGAAGGGTTTGGGAACCAGCCCCTTACTTGTGTCCGCCCTTCAGAGTCTAAGGAGAACTAGCTATGCACACGTGTCGTACTGTTTCCTTGAGTCTCGTGCTTCTTACGATTCCTATTCCAGTACTGGCAGGCCAGGGTTCGGCTGACATGGGAGCACATAAAGAAATGGCATCAGAAATAATGCCGGGCCATTCTGTTCACGGACAATCGTTCGATGTCGGCCCCCGTCAGAAGCCGTGGGTCATTCCAGGAATTGGCCAATCTCATTTCCCAATTACCTCTTCTAATCATGAGGTACAGATGTGGTTCGACCAAGGTAATAGTCTTCTCCATTCATACTGGTTTTATGAAGCGGAGCGGGCCTTCCGCTGGACGCTGAAACTGGACCCTGAATGCGCCATGTGCTACTGGGGAATGGCACGAGCCAGTGGGGGCACTCGAAGGGCGACATTTGTCAGAGAAGCCGTGAAACGCAAGAATAGTGTCACGCCCCGCGAACGGCTATACATTGAGGCTTGGGAGCGCCGGTGGGCTCAAGATAATGGACTGAACGAGCAGGCGAAACAGGAAATATTTGAGCATGACGTCGAGGAGATCTGCCAACAGTATCCAACCGACTTAGAAGCAAGATTACTTTTGGCAAGCGAACAACTGTATATCAAAGAACCGTATGCCATGGATGCGATCCTGCAAGAGGCCCTTAGCGTTGCCCCTCGTCACCCCGGCGCCCTACACTATCGCATTCACTTGTGGGAATTGAAAGAACCTGGATATATCTTGGCGAACGCCAGCGTGTACAGAAACGTATCCACTGGGGCAAGTCATGGGCAACACGCGGTGGGCCATATTTATACCGAAGTTGGTATGTGGCACGAGGCTGCCATTTCCATGGATATCGGCAATCGTATGGAACTAAGATATATGCGCGAACACATGGTAATGCCCTTCCGCGACTGGAACTACGTGCATAATCGTGACTTTTTAAGTTACATTCAAGAGCAACTTGGAATGTATGAGTCTGCGGTTGCCGGCGCACGAGAGTTGATTAACGTTCCTCTCGATCCGAAGTATAACAATCCAATGAATCCGGGAAACACGCATGCGCTAGGACTGCAAGCCCTAGCGCGCGCGCTTGTCAAATTTGAGCAGTGGAAAATGGTCTTAGACTCCCGTACTTTGCCATGGGGTTCGGCACTCTGGGAGCAAATGTACAAGAACTACTCCGAAACGCTAGCCTGGATTGGTCTGGGTAACCTGGAAAATGCCACGGCTAGTTTTTCGCTTCACGAGCAGCTCAAGTCACAAGTCGAAACTGGAGACCACAAAGATGTAGCGAAAACGTACGCTATCCAATCGGCGGAGCTCAACGCTCGGTTGGAACTGGCAAAAGGAGATACGCAGAAGGGTTTGGCGCTCTTGACAGAAGCAGCCAAACAGGATTTCGATGATCGAAAAGCCGGTGAAATGTTGAGATATGGAAGTGTCCTCTACAACGTCCTTGGCGAAGCCTACCTCGCTCGCGATAATCCGGAGTTGGCTGCCTCTGCTTTTGAGAAGACATTGGAGGTCGTTAAAAATGATGGCTTTGCCTTGGCAGGTCTTGTGACCGCCTTGGCTGCTACTGGTAAGTCATTTGAAGCTCAACAAGCCTTAGGTCGATTGCTTTTTGTATGGTCGGATGCAGACAAAGGCCTCAAATGGCTCGAGAGGTCCAAAGCATTGCAGTTGATTGCAAAGCCCATCGACAGTTCGCCGTTAAGACAGAGACGATACAAGAGCGTTGCCCTTGAAGGGCTCGGTCCTGGCAGATGGGAATCATTCTCATCTCCGATTCTCGATGCCCTAGATTCGGCAGGCCAAAAGATTACTTTGGAACGTTTCAAGGGCACAAACATCTTAATGGTTTTTCAACCCAGCGGCGATTGTCAACGCTGCAGGGATCAGCTTGCGGAGCTTCAGAAACGAAAGAAGGATTTCTCGGCTCTCGGCACGGAGATTGTCGCGATCAACGGAAACGCGCCGCAAGGAGCTTCGGTTCCGAAAATAGCCATTGATCCGCAAATTGAGACGCTCTTTGATCCTCGCTTCGAGGACGCTCGCCGCTTCCACGCGTACGACGACTTTGAAGAAATTCCTCTGAACGAGACTCTTCTGATCGATAAACACAAGAGGGTTTATTGGTCGTATGAAGGAGCCGATCCGTTCACCGACGTCGATTTTCTATTGAACGAAATTCACAGGATGAACGATAGGCTGACCAGTGCAGGCGATAATCAGCCGTAGTAAACAAGCGAGCAATTTGTGGGCGGCTCCATATGAAGACTTGCGCAAATACGTCGCCTCACATGTGTGAAGAGTGAAGGAAAGACGCCCAACCGATGTTTCGATGCGCTTTACGGAATCCTTCCATCAGGTGTTATGACGGTTTTCCCGGGTTCAGATAATTTCGATGCACCGCCTTTGTAATACGGATCCTCTGTTAGCAATTAAGGAATCATACATTATCGTTACCTCGCCACTTCCGTTGAGGGGATCGCGAACTTATCTATAGGAGGACGCATGCTACATCGGCACAGCGGCTTTGGGCGACCGCTTCAACAACTACGAAAACACATTAACGAGAGTCGAGGCCTGAAAGTCAGGTGCAGAAGTCGCATTAACTCAGTTGTTTTTATTGTCGTCATGCTCGTCACGCAGGGCGGGTGCAATACAACCCGCGTGGGTGCGAAAGACACAACCGCGCCTAAGCTGCGGGTTAGTATGATTCCCACAACTGATCCCGGAAAACTAATTAGGGACAGTCAGGCGTTCGTCTCATACTTACAGGAAGTGACGGGGAGAAAAGTAGAACTGAACGTTCCTACTAACTACGCCGCCGTAGTCGAGGCGGCCGTCAATGACAAGGTGGATATCGCCTATTTTGGCGGATTCACATATGTGCAGGCTACGAGGCGGGCGGGCGTCAAGCCGTTGGTGCAACGAGATATCGATCAGAAATTTCGCAGTGTCTTCGTAACACAGACGAATTCCCGTATTAAATCTCTGGGTGATCTCAACGGCCATAGTTTCGCGTTCGGCGACGTCAATTCTACCTCCGGTCATTTGATGCCGTCCTACTTCATGCGCGAGGCTAAGGTTGATGCCGCGGTAGTCGAAAGGGCTTTTTACACCGGCGGTCACGATGCGACGGCCCTTGCCGTTGCGAACAAGAAAGTAGATGCCGGCGCGATGGACGAACTCGTGTTCGTCCGCATGATGAAGAAGGGGGAAATCACCGACGCACAAGTGCGCGTCTTCTACACAACGCCGCCTTTCTTCGATTATGTGTGGGCAGGGCGCAAGGACCTTGATGCAAAGATAGGAGAGGACTTCGCCAAAGCGATGATCGGGCTAGACACCAAGAGGCCAGAACACAAGGCCATTCTAGATTTCCTCAACGCTGCTCAGTTCGTACGAGCCGACGATTCAAACTATGACAGGCTACGCGAGGCAGCAAAAGCCGATGGTTTACTGAAATGATCTACTCGCTCGAAGGCGTGACCAAGGAGTTCCCATGCCGCGACAAGAGCGTTCGCGCGCTTGATAGTATTACGCTCGCAGTGCCTTCCGGGCAACGCGTGGCCTTGCTTGGCCCTTCCGGCGCCGGGAAGACGACACTCTTTCGTTTACTGAACGCCACTCTGCGAGCTTCCTGCGGCCAAGTGCGGTTCGAAGGCCGCGACATTAGCGCGATGTCCAGCAGCCATATCCTATCCATACGCCGGCGAATCGGCACCATTTATCAGCAGCATAATCTCGTGCCATCGCTCAGTGCACTCGAGAACACCCTCTGTGGGGGGCTCGGTCGATGGTCGTTGTTGCACACGATGCGAGCCCTTGTTTATCCGGCCAAAGAAGATGTCGAGCGCGCTCTGGTTTGTCTTGAGACAGTGGGGCTCGCTGATAAGCGTGGAGCGCGTGCTGACCAGCTTTCCGGTGGACAGCAGCAGCGCGTGGGCATCGCGCGCGCCTTGATGCAGGGACCCGACATCATCCTAGCCGACGAGCCTGTGGCCTCGCTCGACCCCTCACTGGCCCAAGCTATTATTGAGCTTCTGATGCGCCTTGCCAGTGAAGGCAAGCGTACGCTCGTGGTCGCCCTGCACACCGTAGAGCTCGCAATGCGCAATTTCGAGCGCGTGGTGGCCCTCAGTAACGGTCGTGTCTCTTTCGACGCGACACCTCAAGACTTTCGGAGCGAGGATTGGGCCCGCGTTTATGACAGCCATGGAGATAACAACCTCTGTCGGCAGGAAAGCCGTTTCGATGTCAACCTTCGCTGCGCACGATAATGCGGTCGTCTGGCCTGAGCGTTTGTTCACCACTAGGCATAAGCTCACCGGTATTGCAGCCTTAGCCATCTTCCTCGCGTCCTGGCATTTCGCGGGTATTCGAGCTTCCCTGCTGTTTCAGAGGGAGACGGTAGCGGCGATATGGAAACTTCTTTCTCATCTGTTTCCACCAGAAATCTCGCCAAGTTTCCTCGCCACACTTTCAACGGCCACAGGGAAAACAGTGGCAGCAGCCTTAGCGGGCACACTGCTCTCGGTTCTCTTTGGACTTCCATTCGGCGTACTGGCCACCGCTACACTCTGGCGACGTGGCAGTTTGCATTCGGCCGAGCACCGGACTCCTCTGGCGATCATGATGGCCGTTACCAGCTACCTCGCAAGGACGTTTCTCGGGTTTGTCCGAGCTGTCCCCGACCTGGTCTGGGGATTACTATTTGTGGCCGGGGTAGGATTAGGTTCACTCGCCGGAACGTTAGCGCTGGGGGTTGCGTACAGCGGCGTCCTTGGACGGGTGTACGCAGATGTATTCGATCACGTGGACTCGCGGCCGCTCGAGGCTCTGCAATCGACAGGCGCAACACATCTCCAGATCTTCCTGTACGGTATTTGGCCGCAAGCGCTCCCCTTGGTCACAGCATACACCCTGTACTCTTTCGAGTGTTGTGTCCGCGCGGCTTCGGTGATCGGTTTCGTAGGTGCTGGGGGTATCGGCTACGAAATCAACATTTCAATGCGCCTATTCGATTACGGGCAGGTGCTCACGCTACTGCTCGCACTCATAGGGCTCCTGGCCCTCGCTGATGGACTCAGTCACTTCCTTCGCGGAAAAATGGGCATGCACAGTGCGAGCGATATAGAAAGGATCCCTGAAAACAGGCCCAGTCGCAGGTATGCAAGGGCCCGAGCGACGCTCTGCCTCCGCTCGGGTCGCCTGCTCTTATGGCCCCTTATTGTGCTTGCAGTTGGGTTGAGTTTCTATTATGCCGGTTTCAAGCCAGAAACACTGGCGGAGGCCGGAGTGCTTTCTCAAATGTCTCGATTCTTTGGCGGGTTGTTACACCTTGATTTGGACGGAACCTTTGTAAGGAGTCTCGGGCTCTTGCTGTCTCAGACGATCGCAATTGCCCTGCTTGGTACGACGGTGGGCATGATTCTCGGTTTCGTGTTGGCTCTGCCCGCGACGTCGAAGCTGATTTTCCTACGTGTCGATTCCCCAGGACATCATTCGCGTTGTGAGCACGCCGCATGCTGGTTGAGTTTCTGGTTCGCTCGGCTAATTCTTAGCGTGTTACGGGCCGTGCCCGAACTGGTCTGGGTGCTTGTTTGCATTCTGGCGGTTGGAATCGGTCCGTTCGCTGGGACAATCGCCATTGGTCTGCACACTACCGGTGTGCTTGGCAAGCTCTATGCTGACACCATGGAAGAAGTTCCCGGCGGACCCGTGGAAGCCCTTTGCGCCGTCGGGGCACGTCGCGTACAAATACTGGTGCATGGGGTCTGGCCGCTTGCAAAACCTATGCTCCGCAATTATACGCTGCTGCGGTGGGAGACAAATCTGCGAGCCTCGACGATCCTCGGTTTGGTCGGTGGGGGGGGCCTGGGGCAATCCGTTTACAACAACCTTCAACTTGGCTTTTATCCTCGCGTTTCCACGCTGATCATACTGATCTTTGCCATGGTCCAAGTCAGTGACTGGATTGGCGACCGTGCCCGGTACCGCGCCGTCAGTGCTTGAGTTTAGCTTTGGCAACGACAGAGGAGCAAGACTACATGGTGGATAAGGTGGTGTGACTAGGTGAGGTGCAAACCTTGAGACTCACAACTATGGCACGAGCTGCGGGTTGAGCAGCCAAGCTGAGTCCCAGTCTGCTGGACTCCGTGCTTCGCCGCCTGCCGCGTCCGACTGATCCGAAAATACTCGTTGGATTCGATACCAATGACGACGCCGGAGTGTATTCAGTGAGTGAGCGTTTGGCGCTCGTGCACACGGTGGATTTTTTCACTCCCATTGTGGATGACCCTGAGCTCTATGGACAGATAGCGGCAGCGAACTCACTGAGTGACGTCTATGCTATGGGCGGGAAACCGGTGTCGGCCCTCTCGATTGTCTGCTTTCCCGGGAACGGTGACCCCGCTCTACTAGAAGATATCCTCCGCGGAGGTTTAATGAAGATGAAAGAAGCGGGTTGCAGTGTCATTGGCGGGCACTCGGTCCGCAATGAAGACATTCTCTTCGGATATGCAGTTACTGGGTTAATTGACCCCGCGCGGATCTGGAGGAACGTGGGCGCGCAGCCAGGCGATACTCTACTTTTGACGAAGCCTATCGGAACGGGAGTAATTTCGACAGCCGTGAAGAAAGGATGTCTGCCAAACGCGACTGTGGCGGGCTCGATCGCGTCGATGGCGTGGCTCAACCGAGACGCTGCCGAAGCACTGTGCGAATTGGAGAGAAGCTCGAACACTGAGCATGGCGTAGTTCACGCAGTGACTGACGTTACTGGTTTCGGACTACTGGGCCACGCGCGTGAGATGGCCCTTGGAAGCGTTGCAGTAGGGGCCAGGCAGGTGTCGCTGGAAATTGACCATGCGCTCGTGCATTATCTGCCCGGTGCCTTGGAAGCTGCGCGTGAGGGATACTTGGCGGGAGGACTGAACAATAATCGGGAATTCTTGGGCGATTGTGTGACGTTCGATGCGAGCGTGCCCCAGGAGTATCGCCACTTGCTATATGATCCGCAAACTTCGGGGGGGCTGCTTGTTGCGATCGCAAGTGACCATGCGGAAAAGGCGCTCCAAACCCTAACGCTACGTGGAGTAAAGGCGGGGGCCATCGGCCGGATTGTTGAGAAACTCTCACCTTTAATCCACGTCTGTTAGAGCAAAGCAGGTTGATAGCCACATGAATAGATTTGAATTTGCCGTAACTCACTGAGATCCGATGTGTTGGACTACTGCAGGCCTCGAGTCGATTGTTCGCAGATCGTCGGATAGATAGTCAATCTCGCTAGCCTTCACAGCGTATCTGGTATAAGCGTTTTTATTCCGAGCCGTCCGCATACTATTTTTTGATGGGATCGGCAAGACCAGGGCAAACATGTCTAGAATCCGAATTGAGGGGCTTTTAAATAATAAGGGCCGCTTGCTAGAACCAAAACTTTTCTTCAAGGGCAGCTTTAGCCGCAAAGCTATCATGAGTAGTAATTCTTAGTAATGTGTCATGGGGAGCTAAATGTCTTCTCGTCCGAGTATTATCGTTGGCACAGCAGGCCATGTTGATCACGGCAAGTCCACGCTCGTCGAGGCGCTGACGGGAACAAACCCTGATCGGCTAGAAGAAGAGAAACGCAGGGGAATCACTATTGACCTTGGCTTCGCCTTTTTGGATCTGGGCGACCTTCGTTTAGGCTTCGTGGACGTTCCGGGACATGAGAGATTTCTGCGAAACATGCTTGTCGGCGTCGGCGGCATCGATCTGGCATTGCTTGTTGTTGCTGCGGACGAATCGATTAAGCCACAAACTCTAGAACACTTTAATATATGCAAACTGCTTGGTATCCGCCGCGGAGTTGTCGTATTGACAAAGTCCGACCTCGTGGATTCCGGCAAACTCGAGCTTGTACGGCTGGAAGCGACAAAACTTGTACAAGGCTCCCTTCTTGAAAACGCGCCGATTGTTTCCGTGAGTGCCCGCACGGGGGCGGGTCTCTCATTGCTAAAAGAAACCTTGCTTGAGGTGGGGCGGGAAGTGGCGATCAGGGATTCGAGATGCCATTTTCGATTGCCGATTGACCGCACGTTCGTCATTAGAGGTTTCGGCACGATTGTTACGGGCACGCTCGTCTCAGGTAGTGTGCGCCTCGACGATGAAGTGCAGCTCTTGCCGAGTCGAAAGAAGGCTAGGGTCCGCGGACTGCAGTCTGGCGGTCAGTCGCTTGATCACGCTATAGCTGGCCAACGGACAGCGCTCAATTTGGCGGGAGTTACTCTCTGCGATGCACATAGGGGCGACTGCCTCGTCGCTCCGGGCCGATTTGAGTCCACAAGCGTGCTTAACGCACGCATCGAACTTCTTAGCTCGGCGCGATGCATTAAGAGTCATTGTCGCGCGCGCTTCCACCAAGGTACATCTGAGACAACCGCCGAGATCCTGCTGCTCGACCGACGAGACCTATCTGCAGGCCAGAGTGCATTCGCACAACTCCGCCTGCAGCAGCCAATAATGACGCTTCTAGGCGACCGCTTTATCCTTCGTCAGCTGTCACCCGCTACAACCATCGGTGGGGGCGTCGTGTTGGACTCGCACGCTTCGCCTCATAGCCGTCACGAACAAGACGTCGTTACTTTCCTGTCGGTTCTCGAGAGAGGTACGCTCAGAGAGGTTCTCGCCGCGTTCACGAAGGCACATCCGTGGGGTTTGGACCTGGCACAGGTCGTCGGCCTGACAGGTTGGCTAGAAACCGAACTGCGTGAGGCTTTTGCGGAGCTCGCGGCAGAAGGCAGCGTTCGCATTCTCAGTAGGCAGCCCTTTGTCATTGCTTCGGCAACTGGTTTTGCTTCTTGTATCAGTGCTCTACGCGCCGAAATTGAGAGATTTCATTGTACGAACCCACTAGATGAGGGTATCCGCAAAGAAGAACTTCGCGCGCGAGCGGTCCCGCTCGCGCGACCAGAGCTATTCCGTGCGGTAGTAGAGGAAATGGTCGCTGCTGGTACAGTCGTCTTGGTAGGTGACTGCCTCAAGAGCGCAAGTCGCACGGTAAGTCTGCGGCCTGAGGAAGAGCACGGGAAAGAACAAATCGAGAGCGCCTTTGCATGCGCAGGGCTGGCCGTACCATCGCCGGACGATGTACTTGCAAAACTCGAACTACAGAGAAATATCGCTCAAAAATTATTACAACTTCTGCTGCGAGAACACATCCTGATCAAGGTAAGCAACGAACTAATTTTCCATTATGGAGCAATGAGTCGACTGCGCGCACTTCTCGCCGACTATAAGAATGCGAAAGGCCAGCGGCTGAGCGTTGGAGACTTTAAAGAACTTACGGGCGTGAGCCGGAAGTACGCCATCCCTTTGCTCGAATATCTAGACCGAGAATGCATTACTCGAAGGTCCGGCGATCATCGCATTCTTCTGTGAAGAATAACTTGGCTGCGTCAAGCAGTTTTAAGAACAAAATGTGATCGCTCTTGATGCGATTGACTTCTTGCTCAAAACGGCTAACGAAGAGTTCAAGCTGTGCTTCTCTGAGATGTGGCATTTGGTCACATTCCCGCCGTGCACCTGCGCATTCTGAAGCGGTACTGCGACCAAGCCTTCTCGAGCCAACGGTTAAACGTTCGCAGATCCATAAAAAGCGTTTGGTTCATAGGCTACGCTATTCAAGAGGCTTGTGCGGTCGAAAGATTCCTTCGTTGAACAAGGTCGTCTCTTGAAGTTAGAAGGAGCATGATATGCTGAAGGCCGCAATCAGTCTGATGGGTGGCTGAGCGTGACCAACTTCCGTTCTCAGTTCTTTGACCGTCCTCCGAGGGCTGTCTAGCATGCTGAGAGTTAATACTTCAGCCTTCGAGTCAGAAGCTGTGGGTCGAGGCGTTGGGAATGCAACGAAGCAGTCGGCCATGGAGCTGGCACTAGTATACGATAGTGAAGATGCTCATACTACTGATCACCCGTCTCCTTTTGGTCGTCCAGGCACCAGAGCATCCCACCATTGAAATTGGCGAAGATCGATTGCTTAGCCTCGATGGCCCCGCGCTGCCGCTTGTCGAATCGCATCTGAGCACGGACCCCAACGACGCGAACCAATTGCTTGTCGGTGTGATCCAAATTGATTCTCTTGATGGGAACAAGCGGACATGCGTGGCTTGGGCTTCATTTAACGGCGGCCAGCGCTGGTCGCGCTATGCATTTCCGGTCCAGGGCTGCGGTGACCCCTGGGGTGTTATTTTGCCGGATGGCTCAGCGATCATGGTGATGCTCGGTCAAATGAGCGGCGACCAAGAGAACAATCTTTTTCTCTTTCGATCGCCCGATTGTGGGCGCACGTGGCCCGATACCCCCCTTGGACTTGGAGGTCACCACGATCACCCTATGGTCATTGCGCAAGGCAATCAAGTCTATGTCGTTTCGGCAGAAGCCTTGCGGAATAGCGCAAACCAACACCGAAGCACCGTCTCAGTCGCCCACTCGCAAGACGGCGGCAAGTCCTTCAGCCAGCCAAATCGGGTCACGGAAAGTAACCTTGCTTATGAAGCAGAAGGACCGACGCTTCTCAGTGATGGCACGCTTGTGGTCGCCTTTCACGATCACAACCGCCAGGGAAGCGACAAACGACTCGCCCGACCGCGTCAATGGCTCCTTCGCTCGACCGACCGAGGGCGGACCTTCTCCGAGCCGCTTCTCATTTCGGAATCCTGTGAGGGGTACGGGGGCTGGTCCTCAATGGCCTTGGACGCCCGCGATCGTCTTTTCTGGGTGTGCGTGACCGACCATTTCAATGGAGTGCTCGTTCAGCGCTCGGACGACCGCGGCGAGTCTTGGTCGGAGCCTGTGCGCCTGAACCATTACGATACAGTGGATTCTCATACGCCGAGCATTGCCGTCAATAAGGATGGTGTTATCGGCGTGAGCTGGTACGAGCGCCATGACAAGAATTGTCTCGACACGTATTTCACGGCCTCACTCGATGGCGGACAAACCTTCTTGCGAGAGGTGAAGGTGTCGAGTGCGACCTCCTGCCCGGATAGGCCCCAAAACAAGGGGGCGTTCCCATTGTTCGATGCTGGTGGTGACTATAGCGGCTTGGCCGCCGCGTCTGACGGGCTCTTTCATGTCGTCTGGTCCGACGCCCGGACGGGCATGTACCAACTTAGAACGGCAAAGGTCAGAGTAAAACGCTGAGTCACGTGGGTCCTGTCGACCGGATGGTGATCCATATAGGGTCTTCCCCTTACTTCAAATCAGTAATTCCCCCTATTGTATGTAAACGTCGATATCCGTAAATGGGCGTAGTGGAGATATAAATATCTCCAAGTTCACGTTACCGCCAGACTGGTAACCGCCCGACCGGTTTGCGAATGTTGAGGCAGAGGCTCTTATGTCCCCGAGAAAAAACGAACCTCCCCTGTACGTTATCGCACCGAATCCTTTGGCGGGCGAATTCCTGATTCAAGTTCTTGCAAGACATGGCGGGATGTACCCAATTCCGTGCCACGATTTGCATAAGCTGGCCCCAAGTCAAAGCACAACTGTTTTCATCATCGATAATTCTTTTCTTCTTCTTCCCTTAACGGAATGTTTGCAACAATTGCGGCATACCTTTGATAAAGGCAGATTCGTCGTAGTTGATGGGGCTCAATCGGATGACGAAATTGTTCGTCTCTTACGATTAGGTATTCATGGGTTCGTAGAACATTCCGAGGTTGCGAAGAAACTCGTAGACGCCACTCGAACGGTGGCACGCGGCAATTTTTGGATCAAAAACAGTATTCTACAATATTATATCCAACTGACCGTCCTATCTCACTGGCAGCAGCGCCGCAGCCCGGTCAATATAACCCCCCGTGAAACACAAATCCTGGAACTCATCAGGCGAAGTCTTACGAATAAAGAAATCGCGCAGCTTCTGAATGTTCAAGAATGTACCGTGAAATATCATGTCTCAAACATCCTCGAAAAATTGGGCGTGGGAAGCCGACATGATCTTGGACCTGCGCCAGGACGCAACCAACTCTGGAAACAATTCTTAGGTACTCCAACAGCAGGAAAGGAATTGCACAAAGCGACTCTGGCTGCTGTGCATTAGTTTGTCTTTGCCACGACTGCATGAATATAAAGTCTCGTCGATAAGTGGGCCCGGAATGAATGCCTTCTTGCAAGATGTGCGCTACGCCTTGCGGTTGCTCTTGAAGAGCAAGGGCTTTACTTCTGTCGCTGTCCTTACGTTAGCACTCGGCATTGGTGCCAACACGGCGATCTTTTCTGTTCTCAACGGGTTAGTGCTTCGGGACTTGTCTGTGCCGCACCCGGATCAGGTCGTTCGTTTCGGCGTTGACAGCCCCAATAATCCGAACCCCGCCATGTCACTGCCTATGTTCGAAGAATTTTCAAAAGGTCAGAAAATCTTTTCGGGCACGTTTGCATGGTGGGGCGACATTGTTCTCAACGTGGAGACGGACGGCACACTTTCGCGCGCCGACGTGTGGGCCGTCGACGGACGGTTTTATTCTGAACTAGGAGCACTCCCGGAAGTCGGCCGCCTGTTCAGTCCTGATGACGTGAACTTGAACGCTGCCACAGCACCGCGAATCGCTGTGCTCGGTTACGGTTTCTGGCGGCGTCATTACGGTGGCGCGCGGGACGTGATTGGCAAGGCGCTCAAAATCGAGGGGATGCCATTCACGATCATCGGCGTTACGCGCAAAGGGTTTTGCGGAACCAGCGCGGAACTTGAATATGAAGTAACCGTACCGATCACGGCGGAGCCGCTCTTGGGCGGACATGAGGATGTGCAGAAGTACTTGCAGAGACGTGATGCTCTTTGGCTCGAAGCCGCGGGCCGGCTAAAGCCGGATAGCACACTCGAGCAGGCTCGTACCCAGCTTGAGTCGTTGTGGCCTGGAATTCGCCAGGCGATGGCTCCGCGGGACAAGACAAACACGGAACTAAGCAATTTCAGCCAGCTCCAAATCAAGGTGGAATCCGGAGCAAAGGGAACGTCATTCTTGCGCGAGCGCTTTGCGAAATCAGTCTACGCAGTGTTCGCTATTACAAGCCTGGTACTCTTGCTTGCGTGCGTCAATCTTGCGAGTTTCATGCTCGCTCACGCGGCGTCCCGGAGCCAGGAGATGGGAGTGCGCGCTGCGCTTGGAGCGTGCCGCATGAGGCTTGTCCAGCAAGTGCTTACCGAAAGCGTTATGCTGTCAGCTGCCGGTTCGCTCGCCGGATTTGCACTTGCATATTGGGCGAGCCGCGCACTAGCGGATTTCATCCTTGGTCAGATTTTCTTCGTTCCCGCTCAGATGAATCTCTCGCTGGATTGGCGAATCCTAGGGTTCACAGCTGGCGTTGCGATTCTCACAGGTGTGTTCGTCGGATTGGTGCCCGCATGGCGTGCCACTCGCGCAGATCCCAATGCAGCTCTCCAGCAGAGTTCCCGCACGATCGCGGGAACCACCGGCCGCCTGGGTAAAGGATTGATCGTTACCCAAGTGGCGGTGTCATTGGTTCTCCTCATGGGCGCCGGGCTTTTCATTCGTACATTCGAAAAATTGCGCGCAGTCGACCCCGGATTTCGCACGCACGGGGTGCTCGATCTCAGTCTTTTTCCAAGACCGAACGGCTACAAAGACCTGGATCAGTTGAATTATTACCGCGAGCTGAACGACCGTGTTTCGAGTCTGCCTGGAGTAGTGTCTGCCGGAATGGTCCATGCCAGCTTGGGGAACGTTTGGGAGTGGACCGAAAGGGTTCGCATTAGCGGATCCGATACAGAGGTGCAAGCGGACTTTGAAATGGTCATGCCGGGATTCTTCCAAACTGTCGGAATCGGCTTGCTGAGGGGCCGAAGTTTCAACTGGCAAGACGACAAGCACGCGCCGCGCGTAGCACTGGTAAGCATGAACCTTGCAGAGAAGCTCTTTCCGGGAAGTGATCCCATCGGCCAGCACCTCGATGTCCCTACGCAACCGAAGTGGCAGAATTTCCAGATTGTCGGCGTCATGACTAACGCTAGTCTTTACGACATTCGTAAACATCAACCTGCTACCGTGTACCTACCCTCGATGCAATACGACGATGCGATGGGCTGGTCAGAGCTGTTGGTACAAACGAACATCTCTTCCCGGAGTATAAGTACGATCCTACGGCAGACCGTCGAATCGCTAGGGCACGAGTATGTCACTTCAATTAAGAAGATCCAAGAAAATATCGATCGCTCAATGTTGCAAGAGCGAGTCACCGCAATGCTTTCGGCGTTTTTGGGCGCACTAGCTCTCTTGCTGGCAGCAATTGGTCTTTATGGTCTGATGGCCTACAGCGTGACCCATCGAGTCCGCGAAATCGGCATCCGCGTGGCGCTAGGAGCGCCCCGCCAGAGCATTCTTAAAATGGTCGTACGTGAAACGTTGCTTCTCATCGTCTTGGGAGTGCTCGTTGGACTTGCGTGCGCGGTGGCAGTGACCCGGTTGATTACGCACATGCTTTTTGAGCTCTCTCCGAATGATCCCTTGACTCTTGTGTTCGTTGTGAGTGCGTTGTTGACGGTGGGTATTCTCGCCGGGTATTTGCCCGCCCGCCGTGCCATGCGCGTGGACCCGATGGTCGTGCTTCGCTGTGAGTAATACTGTTCGGCTGGAGAATACCAAATGCGTAGAGAAAACCAAATACGAGCGATTCTGATCGTGAGCACGCTTTGCGTCGCTCTTTGTTCGCGGACAAACGCTGCGGAGAGCCATCCGATCGCTCCCCTGTTCTCCATGACGGATATTTTTGGACAGAAACTCGAGTTGTCCGCTTACAGCGGTCAGGTTGTCGTACTCAATTTTTGGGCAAGTTGGTGTGGTCCATGTCGGGAGGAGATCCAGGCCCTTGTAGAATTGCAAAATCGTTATAAGGATCGGGGTCTAGTCGTAATCGGACTCACCGTGGAGGACCATCTTGAGTCCGTTCTTACCGCCAGAAAAGAGTTGCATATCACCTATCCCGTAGCATTGGTTGAGAACAAGTTGGATGCGCTTTACGGAGGTGGCGGTGTGCCAACGACCTTTATCCTTGGTCGTGACGGCCGCATCTACAGCAAACATTCCGGCGTTGTTAAGCTTGAGGACTTTGTCAACGAAGTAGCTCAACTCCTGGCGTCTTCAAAAACAGTGGAGGTGGCCAACTTCGTACATGCAGGGAGCGTGCAACCCATCGAATTGCCAAGTCCTGGGGAACTTAATCCGGACGTTCCCGGAGTTGACATCTCGAAATTGAGCACAGCCCAGTTGGCGACCTTCAAGAATCAGCTCGAAAAGGAACAATGCGATTGCGACTGCAAACGGAACGTTTTGAAGTGCCTCAAAGAGCATTTCGGTTGCAACCTGTCACGCAAGCTGGCCAAAGCGGAACTGAAAGATTTCCCAAAAATGAAGTAGCAGTGAACACAGGAAGCACTAAGCCCGGAAGTCGAGCCGTCGCGCGAGAGTGCGTCGGATTGGTTCTTGACCTTGGTTTCGGTGCCAGGCTAGTACGAATTCAGCCGATGTGAGTGCCTCCCCTCGTCCCAAAGGGGAGGGACTTCCCATTCTTCAAGGTGATTGTCAACGCAGAGCTTGCTAGTAGACTGCTGGCGTTAGGTAGTGCGGATCAGAATCTTGGAAAGAATCGCAAATCGCATTGTGGCGGCAGTACGGAAATTGCGCTAGACACAGGGCCTCGTGCGCTGTAACTGTTTGCTTTACGGAGTAGCCGCCTCCTTATTTCGGGCCGTAGGACGTAGTTAATGGTCGGGTCCTTTGAGCTTTGTGAAAGAGATCTTTATTTCTTGGGATTCAGTTATGATCCTGATTTCAGCTTGGCATTGAGCAAGTACACTCGGTCGCCCTCGGCGACCGCGCGGAGTCGGCGCCCCTACCCACTTTGCACTGGTCTTAAGTAAATGGACCTGTCGGCGCGCTGGCTGGCGATCCCGGTGGGAATTGCGCTGTATAGCCTCTCACAGGAATACTTCAGGAGACCTCTGAGAGGCGACGTGTAGGCTTTGTCGACCTGCGAGCCCTCCGTCATGCCCTGAAACTTACTCGCGCGGGCCTAACAACGAGTTCAAGCCTTCGGATCACTTGGTCTTTCGCTGAACAAGTAGTTGTGCCGTCTCGAGATTCGAGATTCAGTAAGAAGATCAGGTCTGTCGGTCAAATCCGCTGAATCCGATACAAATAGACCATGACAAAGCTGGGTTCGACGCTATCTCACGAACCGTTTGGCTGTGCACGGTCCGATTATGACAACGTAATCGGGCACTTCACACGGGAGAGGAGGTGATGAAAGATGAAAACCAACTCGTCAGAAGTCAAGAAGCCTTATGTTGAGCCTGAGGTTGTAGAGTACGGTTCAGTCGAAAGGTTGACGGAGGGTTGACCCACGTATTGAGGTGGCGACGCTACTGGGAAGTTTAATAGCCAGAGTTCATTTGAAGAGAGTTTCTAACACTCACACTTCATTGGAACAGAACTAGGGTTATGAATGACTAGCTTCCCAGAAAGGGAGACAGTTTGTCTACCTTTATCAATCGCTAGTCAAAAGCGTGAGATGGCGTCGAAGTCCGCTTTGGGTGATTAGACTCGCTATGTTTATGAAAGCCGAGGCCGCGAAGAGAAACAAGTTCCAACCCCAGCCTACGTTGTTGGATACGATTCGCACTCCGCAAGCTCTCTCGTGGTTCACTCCAAGTTTCATTGCCCTTCTGACTTATCACAACGAAAACGGATGCTTTTCTGCCTGAGAAACTGGTAGCGGATTTGGGGCCTGGACAGGAAGATGCTGAAAGCGGTTAATGAAAAAAAACCGCTGGATCTCGTAGAGCACAAGGCAGAAGTGCGCTGGCCGCGGAGCAAGTTTCTGGTAAGCCAGCGGCGGATCTGCGAGCTGATGGACGTGGCGGAGTCGAGCCAGCGGTACGTGAACCGGCGGATGACACTGCAGAAAATCGCCGCAGAGCGATCAAGAGGACTGGCGATTCGCTGTGACAATGCTTCGGAATTTAGGTCGCCGCATTTTCTTGCGTGAGCCCTGGGGAGGAAGGTCGAGTTGATACGCTCGAAGACAAGTCTTTGCAGGAGATTTCGGGAATGGCGGCTAACCTGATCTGAATTTATCTGAACTTTACAGTCGAGTGAAAACCGCCTGTGATTTCTCCAGACGGACATAACTGAAGTCAGTATGTTCGATTTAGGTGTCTACACCTCGAAACGAATACACCCTCATCTGACATTGGAGCTTCCCCATGCCACAAGATAAGCGGATATCAGACGTGGATCTGCTGACGGAACAAGGTCTTCAAGAATTCAGGGATGGCTCTCACTCAAAATCGATTGACACTTTCGAGTGGGTTTTGGAGATCGATCCCAGGAACGAACATGCGTTCGCGCTTAGGATTGAGTCTCTACGATTTCTAAAGAACCATGAGCAGGCGGGGCGGGAGATCGAGCGGGCGTTGAAGCTCCTTCCGGACAGCGTGGCAATCCGTAACGAACGTGGCCGGTGGCACTACGACCAGGAACGCTACAAGGAAGCAGCCGCTGCGTTTGACGAGGTCCTGCAGATTGACCCTAAGAACGAGGATGCCCTGCAGGGAAAAATTGCTTCGCTGCGCATACTCAAGAACTATGACGAAGGGGGGCAGGAGATCGAGCGGGCGTTGAAGCTCCTTCCGGACAGCGTGGAACTCCGTAACGAACGTGGCCGGTGGCACTACGACCAGGAACGCTACAAGGAAGCAGCCGCTGCGTTTGACGAGGTCCTACAGGTTGACCCTAAGAACGAGGATGCCCTGCAGGGAAAAATTTCCTCGCTGCGCATACTCAAGAACTATGACGAAGCAGGGCAGGAGATCGAGCAGGCGCTGAGGCTCCTTCCGGACAGCGTGGCAATCCGTAACGAGCGTGGCCGGTGGCACGGCAGCCAGGAACGCTACAAGGAAGCAGCCGCTGCGTTTGACGAGGTCCTGCGGATTGACCCTAAGAACGAGGATGCCCTGCAGCGGAAAATCAAATCACTTCGTCTGCTCGAGGATTATAACGAAGCAGGGCAGGAGATCGAGCGGGCGCTGAGGCTCCTTCCGGACAGCGTGGCAATCCGCAACGAGCATGGGCGGTGGCACTACGAGCAGAAGCGCTGCAGGGAAGCAGCCGCTGCGTTTGAGGAGGTCCTACAGATTGACCCTAAGAACGAGGATGCCCTGCAGGGGAAAATTGCCTCGCTTCGCGTACTCAAGAACTATGACGAAGCGGGGCGGGAGATCGAGCGGGCGCTGAGGCTCTTTCCGGACAGCGTGGCAATCCGCAACCAACGTGGCCGGTGGCACTACGACCAGGAACACTACAAGGAAGCAGCCGCTGCGTTTGACGAGGTCCTGCAGATTGCTCCTAAGAACGAGTATGCCCTGCAGGGGAAAGTCAAATCACTTCGCTTGCTCAAGGATGATGAGTAAGCGTCGTCTGAGCGCCATCTTGATAGGGAGGATGAACTATGCGGTGGTACTCGCCGCGGCCAGGTTTGCAAAGCCGATTTGAAGTGTTATGGAAGACTATGAAATTCTGTGGTTCCGAATTGATTGAAATCATCTGTAGCACCGTTGTGTGCTTATGAGTTTTTTTTCGAAATTCCCTGAATTGCTGTCTGCCAGCTCCCAGTGCCGTGACGCGGCTGGGCTCTACCATATTCCTGGATCTGATTGAAATTGCGCGCCCCTTGACGGATTGGAGCGCTTGCTCACGCGAGCAGCGGCATAGCTTTATAGGCCGTGGCCTGTTCATCGCTGGCGCCGTCTAGAGAGGCAGAGCCACGCACAGCAGCCACTCGAAACCGTCGTTAAGATTGGTGCGTGGACCACCTTTTCTGTCTTGCGTGATGTGATGCGCCGTAATCAATTCGATTTTGGTTCACGGTTCTTGAGGAAGACTTTGTCCCGCACTCAAAACGGCAGGGGCAAGTTATCGAGTTGTCGTTCCGTCTCAGTGGAAGGCTCCAGGCTGTCATTCGCCATAACTCCGGCCGACCAGCTTCGCTGCTGTACCATTGTTACGCCGATGATTTTGGCGGGGGACCGGCTAATTTCAGTCCTTCAGTCCAAGTCCCGTCGGATTCGAACCCAATGGAAATGCTGGGTCCCCCTTCCCAAGAAGGTGGAGGTATTGGAGATGAGCTGACGGCTAGTGAAGAAGCTCTACCATTGGTTGGGCGAGTTGGGCGATTCACGGCCCTTTCAAAAAGCTAACTGATTGTGGCGACGCGTCTTAGCTTTAGTGATTCCTCGTTCGCAACGAGGAGGCCG
>Ga0137360_10000269_pt1 | contig 30117 bp, 17 predicted proteins | sample Mad1_60_16metaG_FD_104924 | JGI IMG/M metagenome (GOLD analysis project Ga0137360, IMG submission 104924) | Vadose zone soil microbial communities from Angelo Coast Range Reserve, California, USA - Mad1_60_16 metaG | ecosystem: Environmental > Terrestrial > Soil > Vadose zone | place: USA... | reverse complement strand
TTACCGCGGCTACAATGGTAATTGCGGTTCCAACTGGAATTAAAATCTTTTCATGGTTAGCAACATTATATGGAGGTAGTTTAAGATTTACAACACCTTTAATATTTACAATTGGTTTCTTAGCTTTATTCACAATTGGTGGATTAACAGGAGTTATCTTATCTAATGCTAGTCTGGATATTGCATTACATGATAGAATTTTCAAAGAATTAGATTCTATGGAATTATTAACTAGTTCTATTTTTATTAATAATGATCACATTAAAAAATTTTGAGTAGGTTTAATGGATGGTGACGGTAGTATACAAGTAAATCACTGGCGAAGCAAAAATTTACAATATAGATTAGTAATAAAATTATCTAATTTAGAATCTAATGTTAAGATGTTAACATTAATTTCTAATCAATTAAAAGGACATGTCAGAATATCTAAAGATGGTAAATTTGTTCTTTGGGTTTTAGATAATAAAAATCATATTATTAATATTATCAAAATTTTTGATAAATATCCTCCATTAACAAGTCGTATTATTTGCTGTCTTTCTTTTTTAAAATGTTGTTTACTTAATAGTGATGTAGATATTTATTTAGCTTCACGAAATTTAAAATATTCTAACCAATTAAATTTAATACAAGAAAAAAATATTAATTTTGAATTACCTTTAAATTATTTTAATAGTTGGCTATCTGGATTTATAGAAGCTGAAGGATGTTTTTCAATACGAAAAACTAAAAATTCTTCTTTTTCTATATCACAAAATAAAGATATTTACATATTAAATGCTATTAAAACATATTTTGATGCATCTAATGTAATTAGAACACCATATAAAAATAAATCATTTTATTCTTTAGAAATTTACAAAAAAGATATTTTACTTAAAATTATAAATCACTGTGAACTTTATCCTTTATTAGGAGCTAAAAATGATAGTTTATTAAATTTTATAAAATCCTTTGAATAATGTGTTATGTTGTCATCTCACTATGATAAGTTAATCTTATCGGTTATTAATTTTTAATAGCTAACGGTGAAACCTTAATTATGTTTTTGTGCTGAAACGTCTACTACTGTAATCAAGGCAATACCGTGGAAACAGTTTACTGGATCTGTAGAGACTATACGTGAGATTTGAAAACTTATTTAGTTAAGTGAGTATATAAAGATATAGTCCGATCTTAAGCGTAAGTTTAAGTTAACATAAATCACTTATTATGTAGTAGCTCACTTCCATTACGTTTTATCAATGGGTGCTGTATTTGCACTTTTTGCTGGTTTCTATTATTGGACACCAAAAATTGTTGGTAGAACATATAACGAATTTTTAGGAAAAGTTCATTTCTGGACAATGTTTATTGGTGTAAATCTTACATTTTTTCCTCAACATTTCTTAGGTTTAGCGGGTATGCCAAGAAGAATCCCAGATTATCCAGATGCTTTTGCAGGATGGAATGCTATTTCTAGTTTTGGTTCTTTAATATCTGTTTTAGCTACTGTTTTATTCGGTTATATTATTTATGATATATTTGTAAATGGTAAAGAAGTTAATAATAATCCATGGGCAGTGCCTTCATTCTTTACTTCTATTTCACAATTTGAGAATGAAACTGATTCAGCTAATACATTAGAATGGTCATTAGCTAGTCCCATTCCATTTCATGCATTTAACATGTTACCAGTGCAGTCTTAAATTTTCAACCAAATTTTATTTGTTTGTTAAATTTTTAATTAAATTATATTATAATTTATGTAATTTATGCTCTTATTGTCGGTTACCCTATTTTTTATTATTTTTATAATTTTATATACAGTTTTGTAACTTTTACAATAATTCTAATATATTATTATATGTAAATTATTCTGGATTATTTGGTAAAAAAACTTAAAAAAAAAATATTCTAAAACAAAAAATTAAGAACAGAGATTTAACTTTATTAAATGAATTCTCATTATTAATTATATTTATGTATATATTTATCTTTTTCTGCTTTAGTAAGCACTAGAGCTGCTGATGCTACAATTATGACTGTTACTGTTGCAGCTGGTAAATCCATTATACAGAGTGCGCCTACTTTACAATGTAAAGTATTAGCAGCTGGTAATTCAATAATGGCAGCAACAATAATAATTAAAATTACAACTTCAGATATGAGCTCTACTTTTGGTTAAAAAAAAATTAATTTTACTGAATTAAGTTCATTATTGGCTGAATTGTTTTATATTACTGGAAACTCTGCATTAGATTTATTATTTTTAATTAAATATATACAAACTATTCAATTAACTATATTTTTTTACACTTTATATTATTTTTTTAATTTTTAATATAAATGTAAAATTGAATATTATTTAATGAAAATATTTCCTAAAAAAATTGTAGAATTAAAAATGTGAAGTTAGCTAAAAAAACAGGTTTTATATTGTTAATTATTTTCTTATTGATATTAATTATATCTGGATATTTAGTATTTTATTATTTAGATTTCTTTTTAGTAAATTATTTTGATATTTGTGGATATTATATGAATAATAAATCAAAATAATATTTAATAATTTGATTTTTTATATAATATTTTTGTTTTATTGTTTTGTTTAATAAAAGTATGAAGTAACTTAAATTGATGATTTTATAAATATTAAGTACTTCAACAAATTAAGCGTAAAGAAACATTATAATTTAATTATAACAATGTTGATGAATATAATTCAATCTAATTTATATATAAATTCTCCATTAGAACAATTTGAAGTAACTAGTTTATTAAGTTTAGATGCACCTATTTTTGGTTATATTGGTTTAACTTTAACTAATTTAGCTTTATACTCATTTTTAATTTTTATTTTAATTGTAGGATTACATTTTATGGGAAATAATGATACTAAATTATTACCTTCTAAATGGTCTATATTATTAGAAAGTTTATTTGCAAGTATTAATTCAATGGTTAGAGAACAAATAGGTAGAGAAATTTATTTACCTTTTATTTATTCTTTATTCTTTTTCATTTTAATTGCTAATTTATTAGGTAACATCCCATATTCTTATACAATTACTACTTCAGTTATTGTATCTATTGGATTATCATTTACTATATTAATTGGTGTAACAATACTTGGATTATCTATTCATAAAATTCATTTCTTCTCATTCTTTATACCTTCTGGTACTCCTTTAGCTTTAGTTCCTTTATTAGTTTTAATTGAATTAATTAGTTATTTAGCTAGAGCTTTCTCTTTAGGTATTAGATTATTTGCTAATGTAGTAGCTGGTCACACATTACTAAAAATCTTATCTACATTCTTATATCAAATGTTCTCAGGTGGATTAATTATATTTATTGTAACTTTAGTACCTTTTGCTTTATTCTTAGCTATTACTGGTTTAGAATTAGCTGTATCATTTATACAAGCTTATGTATTTGTACTTCTTGTATGTTCTTACATTAAAGATGCTATTGAATTACATTAATAATATAAAATTTATATATTATTAATATATTATCTGTTTATATTTGTATTTAGGTTACCCTTCATTATTTAATAAATTAAATTTATATATTCTTCAAATATATTTTTTTTCTTTTTAGTAATTATAAAAGTCTAGAAAAATAGACGTAATTAAAAATAAGTATATAATATGAATAATATTAATAAATTTAATCAAATTTAATATTTCCTTCTTTAATATTTTTAAACCATTTAATTTGTGGTAATGATAAAGATTTATCTTTATTTAATAATGAATTTAAGGAATTATAATCAACTTTATTTTTATAACTTTTAACTTTTGTTATAGATTTAAGTTCTTTATTATTATCAAAGTATAATCCTCCATATACTTTAGGTGCTAAGAATGTTCCTTCAATAAAATTATATTCTAACTTCATTAAACCTAATTCTTTACCTATAAACTTAGAAGGTTATGACTTATCTATATAAATAGAATCTGTATCACTATAATATAAATTATAATCACTATTATTCTTAAATTGAGTCATATGAATTCTTGAATATGCAGTAATAGCCGAAGCTATACCAATAGAAATATTAGAATGAGTTTCGTTAGAAAGCATTATATTACTTTTAATGTTATTATCAAAATAAGAAATTAATGATTTATTATTATCTAAAGAAATTATATTGTTAATAGTATATTTATCAATATAATTATATAATTCCTCATCATTTATAATATTATTAATATTTAATATTTCATTCATACCAAATCTACCGTATAAACTATTAATGAATAGTTTAGAGATTAGATACATTGGATCCTCTTTATTAGATGCTTTTTTAATTTCATATAAATCTGAAATATATTCATTAAATATATTAGCTTTATCAAAAGTATATCCTCTTAATATTTCAAATTTGTAACCATATTTTTTAGCATTAAATATTTCTTCTGAAAATATCATAGCTGTCCATGTTCCTAAAGGAGATAAAGTTCTTATACCTTGACCTGTATCAAATTTAGTTTGTAATATTGGATGTTTTAAATTTTTAGGTGTACTAATTATACATTCAAAAAATCCAAATGCTTTAGGATTAATTTTAAGAATATTTCCTTCAAATAATGTTATATTACCAACAGGCATATTCATATTATTCATAACATAAGGATATAATGAATTAACATCATAACATCTAATATTTTCACCAAATGGAATATACATATCAGTAAATCCTCCTGTAAAGGATTTACTAATATCATTAAATATTTTACCTGATAATAAAGGGATAGGGTAATCTTTTAAATAATTACATCTATATAATCCAAAGGCTAATGAAGGTAGAGTAGGATAATTACGAATATTAATAGAATATTTATCAAATATTAAATTATTAAAGTTATAAATTACTTGATATAAACTAATACAATCTTGATTACAATATTTAATAGTTTCATTTTTCAATGACCATTGTTTATTAAAATTTTTAATGTATTCATTATATTGTTCAATACTTAAATTAATAAAATATTTTATTAATAGGAGTTAATTTTTATTTTTACTGTTACTATATTTATTTAATGTTAAATTTAATTTATTATTTTACTATAAAAAAAAAAAATAATAAATATAAAAATTATAATTAAAAGAGAGTTAGATATTTAAAACTGGGATTAATTCTTTATTAATAATAAAGTTTAATTTAGAGAAGATTCAAGGTTATATTAAATATATTCTTTTTAACAAAATAATTTGCGGATATTCTTCAAGAAAATTTAAATTTATTTATAAAAATCTAACACTTAAGTCTGTTATTGCTAACAAATAAATAAATATGAAAAATTTAAGATTCCTATATTTTACCTATAAAAATTTAGATCAAAACAGTTTAATATAAAATTAATAAATTTATATGTATTTAAATATATTAAAAATATTTAAATTTATTATATGTATTATAACAACATTAGTTCTATAGATATTCTAACTCATACAATAATAAATAAACATAAAAATATGTATTAATTATATTAATCTTTTTTTATATAATTTATTAAGCTGAAATAGTTTAATCGGTTAAAACATACCATTCATGACGGTAGAACAAAGGTTCGATTCCTTTTTTTAGCTTTATTTCATAAATTTTTGTTTTTAATAATTATTAAATATTTAAATTAATTAATTAAATATTAATATATTCTATTTTAAAGGGTAAAATCAGAGATTTGAACTCTGAACATCGTCGCCACAAGACGTCATTTTGCCAATTAAACTAATCTTACCTCTTTTATTATAATTTTTATTATCTTAATTTATTTTAAATTATAAATTAATTATCAAAAACAAAATAATCTAATTAGAATTTCTTTAGTTATATTTAAATTATTTAATATTATTTAATTTTATTTAAATTAATTAAAAAACAAAAATTTAGTTATATTAATTTAATTTTAATTAAAATTTTACTTAAAATATTAAAAAAATAATAATAAAAATAATTATAAAAGTATCGATGACAATATTGTTTTAACATCAAAAAAAAATTTAATTTATAAGTATTTTAAAGGGGTTATTAAGGATAACTAGCAAATTTATAAAAAAGGAGGCAAAAGCCAAAAGCCATCAATACAGAAAAAAATTATAATATTTTTATATTTATTATATATGGATTCTGTTTGCGAGAATGTGGCGATCCTAAGGGAAACCTTATTATTATTACTTCCCGAAGTAAAACATTTCATTAGGGAAAGGAAAGGAAATCAACCGAGACTCCGAAAGTAATGGTGAGTGAAATCGGATTAGCCTGATTTATTTATATAAAATAAAAAGCGATTACAAATATATTAAATTTTATTCTTATTTAAAGATAAAAATAAGTTAAAGTTAAAATTTGGTGAAAGTGGAATTTCATTTAAAATAATTTAATAAATATAATATATTATTAGTATAAGTAAATATAAATTATGTTAAAGTTAAATTTTCATAATTAATTACTTATTGGCTGAATGTTTTTTTAAGCAGGTCCATATAAAAGGTGTCAAAAGCCCTGTATTTTTTATATAAATAAAAATGAATTATATTATATAATATCAACAATATATATAATAATATTTCAATAATCAAGTACGATGAGAGATAACTTGTCGGAATATAGGGGAACCATCCTCTAAGGCTAAGTATTATAAATTTAGCGATAGTGAAAAAGTACCGTGAGGGAAAAGTTGAAAAGTGTGAGGGTAAGTGATTATTAGATATAACTAGAAATAATATATTAAAAATTATAACCCTTGAAAGTAAATAACGCAGTGAAATAGACTTGAATTAGTAACTCTATAAGCAGTCGAAATTTCTTTAAAAATAAAACGAGAGATGACGGCGTACCTTTTGCATAATGGGTCAGCAAGTTAATAGGAGTAGCAAGGTTAAAAACCTTAGCGAAAGCGACTGGATCTTAAAGATATTGGGTAAGTTACTTCTATTAGACCCGAAGCCAGGTGATCTTTCTAGGACCAGATTATAATGGATCGAACGGGTGAATGTTGCATAATTCTCCGAAGAGTCCTTGAAAGCGGCGAAATACCAATCTGACCTGGTGATAGCTGGTTTTCTACGAAACATATTTAAGTATGACATCTACACAAAATTTATGGAGGTACAGCACGGCAATTCCCAACAAGTTTTAGATTAGAAAATTTTTATAAAATTCTTTAATTTATTAGGAGTTTAGGTTGCGGGGACCTCGAAAATCTTACCAATGGAAGTGAAACTCGGAATTACATAAATTGGTGGTAGATATTCAGACTGCTCATGCTAAGTTGGGTAGTCAAGACGGAAACAGCCGAGAACACATGATTAAGGTCCCAAATGATTATTAAGTGAAATAAAGGAAGTAACAAATTGAATGCAGCTGTAAAGTGAGCCTGGTAGTAGCTACTTATAATGATCGTGTAACAACGCATCAGCCCTTAGAGTGTTGCGCCGAAAATTCAACGGGTCTTAAATAATCAACCGATATCGTGTTAATTTTAAATAAAAATTTATTATTTGTTTATTATTTTTATAGACAAATATATCTTAAACTTTTTATAAATAATTAATTATACAAAATTTAATCTTGAAAAAAAAAATAATTATTATTTAATTAAATTATTTTAAAATTAATATAAATTAGTTTAATATTTCCCATTTTTATGAAATATATTAATAATAAAATAATAAATTTATTTTATAAATAACAAATTTTTTTAATAGTTTAAAGTATAATAAAAATATAATTTATAATTAGATTTTTATATTGTTAATATATTTTATTTATCTTAATTTAATATATTATCTTTATTTTATTTAAAATCTAGGTAGTAGAACATTCAGATAGTTTCAATCCCCATGATTAACAGTGTTTCATTGTTCATAGGAATCTGAAGAGATAATGCTGACATGAGTAACGCAAAAAGAAAGAAGAAATTAGATCGAGAGGTCTTTTAAGATTTAAACTTTCTCGCCGAATACGAAAGGGTTATTAGCTAAAGATTAATTCAACTAATGTTATAGCGGTCTCTAAGGTACAAAACCAATGTTTTGTCTGATGAGTTCAACTTTGAAAGTCCACAGGGAGATTATTAATAAATAACACAGAATAGTAATGAAAATATTGAATATAATTAATTTAAACAATTGTTTTTATTAGTTTAGCAATATTCTTATGAAAAGAAAATTAATTTCTGAAAATGTAAGTGATTTTTAAAATTAATATTGAATTGTTTTGATAAACTTAGTTTAATTTAATAGTAAACTTAGTTGTTATTTTTAATAAAATTGGGACCAGGAAAAAAATGTTTGAATAACTCAATTTGTAGAAAATAATTTAGAACTAAACTTTTAGTTTATCTATCAAAAAATATATATTCTAATAAATTTTAGATTTACTCTAATAGTCTAAGAGTTAATTTTAATTTTATTTTTATATTTAGTTTAGTCAAAAGAATTTAATTTTAGGTGTGAACCTGAATTGTCTTTATTTATTTTTTATATTAAAAAAATTTTAATTACAAATTGAGCCTACCGTACCCTAAACCGACACAGGTTCGTAGGTAGAGTATACTAAGGCGTAGAGCTAAAAGTTGTTAAGGAACTCGGCAAATTAACCTCATAAGTTCGACGACAAGAGGAACCATTTTTAAGAAATTAATAACTCCATTAAATTTTATTAATCTCTTTTGTGGTGGCACAAAATCGGAAGCCCCGACTGTTTACTAAAAACACAGCTATCTGCAACGATGTAAATCATAGTATAGGTAGTGAGGTTTGCCCGATGCCATTAATATAAGAGAAGTGATGGGTAACTGTTAATTATCGAAAATCTGGTTAATAGCGGTCTTAACTATGAGGATCCTAAGGTAGCAAAATAAATTGGCCATTAAATGTGGTCCGGTATCAATAATTTAACGATGGCTTCACTGTCTCTACAACTTGCTCAGTGAAATTGAATTACCCGTGCAGATGCGGGTTGCCACCAGGGGGACGGGAAGACCCTATGCAGCTTCTACTGTAGTTAATCATCATATTAATCTAGAACAACCTTAGTCAATAGAAAATAGGAATGTCGATAGACAAAAAATGGAATACCTTAAGTCTAGGGTTGGGTTAATGTTTACCTTTTTAATTAAAAAAACTAAAATGGGAGAGCTGATTGATTGGCAGTTTGACTGGGGCGGTCGTCTTTAATAGAGTAGCAAAGTACATCCAAATATAAAATTAAATAAAAATATTTACTATTAATAATATTAATGTGTAAATATTCTCACAAACATTATATTGCTGTAAATTTTTTAATTTACTTTAACATCAATTTTTATTTTTTGTTTTTATAAGGTATAGCTAGAAGTTGAATGGAGATCAATTAACCAGTGATAAGGTTATGGAGGGTGCAATGGCGGTAAGCATGCTTAACTGATAGACTTAAAAGTCGCACAGATACGTAAGTAGGGCATAGTGACCCCTCGCTATATTATGGAATAGACGGGGATCAATTGATAAAAGTTACGCTAGGGATAACAGGCTGATAGCCGGCGAGAGTACACATTGTCCCGGCTGTTTGGCACCTTGAACACAATTATTAGCCAATATTACCTAAAAATTTTTTGTTTTTTAGTAAAGCTAATGTGTTATATTTTTTTATATAATTAATATATTATATTAAATTCATTTTTATTATTATTGTTTTTTTTCGCAATTTTAAATATAAAACAAAATTATAGCGATTTTTGTTCTATTTTTAAAATAAATATCTAATTAAAAAAAAAAGTATTTATTTCACTAAATAGAATAGGCAACGATAAAATTTTAAATTTATTTTAAAATTTACGTTTAGATTTAGATTTATGTTCTTTTGAACTCTGCCTTTAATTAAATTAAAGGTCACATATTCTAGGTAAAACCTACTTAAGTTTATTAATTTATATTTTAATTTAGAATAAAATTAATAAGTCTCTTTTTATCAGCCTTTAGTCGTATTATGTTTAAATATAAAAATTTATTATTAAATATAATAATTCGAGCGTTATTACGTAGGCTACAAATAAAATTTATTACAGAAATTATGAAAAATACACTTAAAGAAATGTTAATTGGAACTATATTAGGAGATGCTCACATTGGTAAAACAGGTTTGGATAAAGCTTTTATTACTTTTGAACAATCTAAGAAAAAATTAGAATATCTAAAATTCTTATTTGAATTATCAGAAAAAGAAGGTCTTTCTTTAGATGAATTAAAAACATATTCAAGAAATGATTCAAGATACAATAAAATAAATGAATCAGTTTATTTTAGAACCAGATCTCTTGAAAGTTTAAAACCATTAGCTGATATGTTTTTAAATAATGATGGTAAAAAAATTATTCCTTCTAATATATTTGAATTATTAACTCCAAGATCTTTAGCTTTTTGGATAATGGATGACGGACAACAAGTAAAAAGAGGAGGTGTAACTTTGTGTACAGATAGTTATAAATCTGAAGAAGTTGATACTTTAAGAGAAGCTTTAAAAACTAATTTTAATTTAATAACTTCTATTCACAAAAAAAGTAATAAAAATTCTGAATCTATTTACGAACGAATTTATATAAATAAAAGTTCTTTAGATAATATTAAACCTTTATTGAAAGAACATATGCACAATTCAATGCTTTATAAAATAAATGAAACTCCTGATTCTAAAATAGAAGAAGGTGATATAACCGATATTGGCTCAGACATCGGGGATTTTTAATAGAAATATTAATCTAGAAATTGGCTATTTGCTGAAACTTCCTTAGAGCTTTTGAAAATATTTAAGAAAAATATTATATCAGTTTAATTATTTTTATAATTATCTTAATAGAAGAAGTTAATTCTTTAATTTTCTTTTTCTTTAAAACTCAAAATGATTGGAAAATCAGCAGGGAAGTTTTAATTTAGATATTTAGTTATCTATGAAAGATTAAAACCCCTCAACGATCACACGCCAACATCCAGAACTAAATTTTAATTGTACTTTAAAATTGGATGAAGATATGAGCTAAACCTATTTGAAAATATAGGAGAAAAATGCGATGTCGACTTATCCTATCCTCCGGGGGAAGAAGCTTGGAAGGGTTCGGCTGTTCGCCGATTAAAAGGTTACATGAGTTGGGTTTAATACGACGTGAGTCAGTATGGTCCCTATCTTCTGGTGGGACAAATAGTAAAAAGGGGGAGACCTTCTAGTACGAAAGGACCAATAGGATGTGTTTCTCTAGTGTACCAATTGTTGAAAATGAACTTTAAAAACTTGAAGGCAAAAGTAAAGCGGATATTGTGATTAATTGGCATAGTTGGGTAGCCACAAACATATTAGATAAGAGCTGATTGTATATAAAGCACGAAACTATCCCCTAGATACTATCATGGATTTCTCTTTATCTCTATCTTTGGAGGATTGATAGGTATTCCTATCTTATCAAATATTTCTTGTAATCTTTTCAATAAAGTTATATTTTAATTTATTTTCTATATAACAAATAATGAAAATTATTAAAAAAAAGTTTATGTTTATTGAAGAGAAAAAAATATTAGAAATAATATTTATTCTTAATATAAATATATATTTTTAATAACCATTATTTAAATAGTGCAATAAAATTTTATATAATATTTTATTGAATTTAAGATAGAATTGTATTATAATTTAATATGTTTAATCTTATTATATATAATATGGTAAAGAGTTGGGAAAAATCCAAATAAATTAAGAAATAGAACATTTCTTTAATAGGATGCAAATGAATTCACTGTAAAGTGTAAAGTTTAGCATTACTAATTATTTAATTGACTTGATGTTATAGGTTGAAACTAAAAATATACTATCACGTATGAAAATATAACATATATTAATTTATTTTTATTATAATTAAAAAATAATTTTTAATATTATATGTTTTTATTATATATAATTTTTTATTATTAGTCAAAAAATAAAGAAAATTTAAGAAAAATAAAGAAGTGGGCTGGAAGGTAAAGCAAATAATATTATATTAGGTATAAAATTAATATATTATTAAATTAGAAAAGGTTCGAATCCTTTACTTCTTGGATTTTATTATAAAGAAACTTAAATTTAAAAATTTAAATTATAATAAGAGAATTGATTAAGATTAATCTTAGGATACCTATTAACATTTATTTTAAATGTTAAATATATATATAATTAAATAAAATAATAATTAAAAAAATTTAATTTTTTTTTATATATATGATAATGTAATTAAATAAAATAATTACAAGGTATTTAGATCATAAAATTTTTATAATTAAATTTTATTGATGAAAAAGTAAACTAAGACTGAGTATATTTTCTAAATATTAAATGTTAAAAAATATTTCAATTTTTAATACTATATTTAATGACGCTCCACAACCTTGGCAAATTAGTTTCCAAGATAGTGCTGCTCCAGCATTTACAGGAATTGTAGAATTACATAATACAATTTTCTTCTATTTAATTATTACTTGTGTAGGAGTTTTCTGGATTTTAGGTTCAGTAATGTACTACTATAATTCAAAAAATTCACCTATCGTACACAAATACTTAAATCATGGAACATTAATTGAATTAATATGGACAATAACTCCAGCATTAATCTTAATTGTTATTGCTTTCCCTAGTTTTAGATTACTTTATTTATTAGATGAAGTAACATCACCAACAATTACTATAAAAGTAGTTGGTCACCAATGGTACTGGTCTTACGAATATAGTGATTATGTGAATGAAAATGGAAATTCTGTTGAATTTGATTCTTATATGATACCTGAATCTGATCTTGAATTAGGTCAATTAAGACTTCTAGATGTTGATAATAAAATGGTTATACCTGTAGATTGCCACATTAGATTAATAGTAACTGGTGCTGATGTAATTCATTCTTTTGCAGTACCTTCATTAGGACTAAAAATTGATGCTACACCTGGACGATTAAATCAATCATCTATATTAGCTGAAAGAACAGGAACATTCTATGGACAATGTTCAGAAATATGTGGAGTTTGGCACGGATTCATGCCAATAGCCGTAGAAGCTGTTTCAGTTCAAGATTATTTAGCATGGATAGATTCTGTTTAATTAATCAGTTAAAATAAAAATTTGTAAATAAATTTTATTATAAATATAATAAACATAAATAATTTTATTATTTTTATTAATATAATTACATTATTTTATAATTTTTTAATAGTTAGAATTATACGAAAAAAACTTACAACTTATAATAATTATTATCTTATTTATTTTTTTAATATCACCCTTTTTATAGTTAAATTTATTTTAATTCATATTATTTATAAATTTATTGGTTTTATATTACAAAAATTTGTAAAAGAAGACTTATTTTGATTAAGCTTTTTAATTTAATAAAATAACAAATTAATTTAATAAAAATAATAATATATTTTTTTTTAAATAAAAAAAATAACATATTAATTAATTAAAAGGGGGAATCTGATAATGGTAATCAGTTGTATTTGCATTACAAATATGATAGTTCGAATCTATCTTTCTCCAATATGAAAAATTTAATTTATAGTTATAAATTAAAAAAGTTTATTATTATTAATTATAATAGCCTCGGTGGCTCAATGGTTAAAGCGTTCGTCTGAAGATCGAAAAACAGTGGTTCGATTCCATTCCGGGGCAAATAAAAATAAGATATAAATATGTTTTTATTAATATATAAGAAATAATGTTAATATAAATAAATTCAGTAATATACTTTTGTTATATTATAAAATTTTTATTATTAAATAATATAACAAATTTAATTAAGTTAACATAGCCGGAATAGTTTAATAGGTAAAACGAATTCCTTGTAAGATTTAAATATTGGTTCGATTCCAGTTTTCGGCAATAATATAAAAAATATAATAATATATATTATTGGAGTAATAAAATAAATATGTTGTGTAATAAAAGAAATAATAATGATTTTATTCAATCAAAGTTTAAAATTTTATTTTAATAACTAACTTAATGTTATGATTTTTTAAGTATTAAGTAGTTAAAGCAAATTAAGCGTATAGAATGATTAAGTATTTTAATAATCATAATGAATTTTTTTCAATAAATGAATAAAATGGTTAAAAGCAAAGTAATATTTAGTCAAGTAATAGTAGATATAATAAATGGTATGTTACTAGGAAATGCATATTTGTCTAAAAGATGAAGAAAAAATGCACACATACGATTTGATAAATCTAATAAATATTTTATAGATCATTTATATAATCAATTAAAAACTTTAGTAAAAACTGGACCTAAAGAAGTAAAAAGATTACATAAAAAATACAATAAAACTTATACTTCTTATTATTTTAACACTTTAACTTTTCCTTATTTTACGGAAATATACTCAAATTGGTATATAATAATTAACAATAAAAATGTAAAAATTCTACTCCCAAAATAAAGAAGAACTATTAACATCTCGTGCTATAGCATATTGGATTATGTTTGATGATTATTACCATAAAACTAATAAAACTATTATAATTAGTACAGATTCATTTAATTTAAATGAAGTAAATACTTTACGATATATATTATTATCTAAATATAATATTAAAAGTACTAGATACTTAAATGGTCATAAATATAAAAAAAACAAAATATATAATTTTTATATCTAAAAAAAAGCTATTAATTTAACAATGTTTATATTACCTTATTTACCTGATTTTATATTCTATAAAGTAGTTGTTTAAGATAAGAATTAATTTTTAATATCCTCCTAATCTAAAATAAAATAAAAATATTTATTAATCCAGATGAACATGATTTTAATATTATATCTTTGTATAATCACTAAAATATGTTATGTAATAAATATATTTATATTGAGATTAATAAAAGAAGATCAATGATAGAATGAGTTGTAGTTTAATTGGAAAAACACCATTTTTTGGTAATGGCTTATATCAGTTCGAATCTGGTCAACTCAGTTAAGTTATTCAATTAATTTTTATTAAACTAAACATTTATATTCTAAAAAATACAAGTAAAATTTTATTAATTTAAAAATTGTTTGTATTTTATTTGTTAAAATTGATTATATTTTGTTTTTTTTTAATAAATAATCTTTTGATTATTAGGAAACAGAACTCGAGTGGTTGAGTGTCTCCCTTTTAAGGTGAAAGTCCCGGTTCAAACCCGGGTGTTTCCTAACATAAACCACAATAATTATAAATTTAAGTAACAAAATAAATTTATAATAATAGTAATTCTATTTTAATTATAACAAAATAATAATATAATAATTGTATTTAAAATATTAAATCATAATAGTAAGAATTTTATTTTTATAATTTATTTACTATTTATAATTTTTTATAGACTTTACATTTTCTAAATTAACTTTATTTAATAAATTTATTTAAGATTATATTATTTTTTTAATTATATTTTTCATAAGAATAATTATATTAACTAAGATTAATAATAATAATTATATTTATTTTAATATTTAGTTATTTTTTATTTTTCATTTAAAAGAATGAGCTAACAATTTTAAAATTTATTATAATATTAGGAATACTTTATTAAAATATAATATAAATTTTTAATTGAATACAAAATAATTATTTGTATTTATACTAATCTTTAGCTTTAAAATGTACAATAATTATATTAAGTTAGGTATTCCTTAATTAAACATTATATAAATCTAGAAAATAATACATATTGTAATTATTATATATAATGAATTATTGAAATTAATAAATAAATAAAGTAATTATTCTAGAGAGTTTTTAACTCACTTTATTTTTTTTCTTTAGCCTTATATTAAGTCTAGAAAAATAGACACTAAAAATAAAAATAAAAATTAAAATCAATGCAAAATAAAAAAATCAAAATGTTAAATTATTTCGACAGTGCTTTAAAATCTAAATTAAATACTGAATATAAAGGTAAAAGTTCATTAGATATAATAAGTAATATAAGTGAATATAACAAATATATACCATTTAATACTAAATTAAATAATAAATTATTTTTATTAAAAAAAATTGAAAGAAATTTAATGAATTCAAATAAAAATATATTAACTGATAATAAAACAAATATAATCACTAATATTAAAAAAGATTTAAATAATAAAAATAATATAATGATACCTAGAAACAAAGAAATTTTTAATAATCAAATTAATCAAAATTTAATAACTAGAATAAAAAATATTAATACTAATTTTAAAAATAATATAAATTTACCTTTAAATATTATAGGTAAACCAGCTCTGTTAAAAAAAAATATAAATTATTTAAGTTTAATAACAACCTTTAATCCAGAAGTAGCTAAAGTTAAAAATACTGTATTTAATTTTAATTTAACTAATAATAAATTATTAAAAAATGTTTATACTATTTTAGATTATTCATTTAAATCAATGTCTAGTTTAATTAGTAAACCTTATTTATATATTAATCAAGATAAAATTATTATTCATTTATTTTTTTACAAAAAAGTTCTTCCTAAATTTAAATTATTTAGACAAAAGTGGAATAGAAACAAATTGGGTATACATGCTCAGAAAGGAAGTATTAAAGCAATTAAAGATAATCAAAAATTACCATTTTTAACTTTAAATAGAAGCAAACTAGAAAACTTATGTGCATTGTTAAGTAAAATTTTCAATAAACCAGTTGAATTAGAATTAACTCAGTTACATAGAATTTATCATGAACCTAATATTTTAGTTAATGCTTTAGGATCAATTGTTAATAGAATTAAATTAAGAAGAATTTTAAAGAGATTATTTAAAGCTATTATTATTAAAAATCCTACAAGATTGATTAATAGAAAAAGATTCTCTGTTATTCCTTGTGTTTTAGCTGGTCTTAGTGTTAAAGTTGCTGGGAGAGTTATGACTCAAAGAGTAGTTCCTAGAAAAACGGTTAAATTTACTCAAAAGGGAAGTTTATCTAGAACTAAATCTATATTTGTAGAAAATGCAAGATTTACTAATAAAAATAAAAGAGGATCATTTAGTATTACTGTAACATCAGGTTACTTCTTATAATTTCTTTATTATTAAAATAAAATTGTTATTTATTGAGATTACCCTTTCACTTAATAATATATTAACTTTTTAATATTTAATATTTAAATATATAACAAGATCATCCTTTCACTTAATAATATATTAACTTTTTAATATATAACAATTTTTTATTTATTATTTAAATTAATTTATGATTTTATTAAATTTTTAATGAGTTATACTTTAATTTTTTAATATAATAAAAATAAATGAATTCATTTTTGGCAGTAAAATTATTTTTTTATAATATATTTTTATTAAATTATTATTTTACAGAGGTTCAATTCCTCTTGGGTTCTTCGCAACTCATTTAAGTTCTTTTAGAGTTATAGCGATTTATATTTTTTTATATTTTAATATATTAAATTATATTTTTAACAATTAATTTATTTTTTATAGTATAAATTTTTGTTTAGATTTAGATTTATGTTCTTTTGAACTCTGCTTTTAATTATTATTTAAAAGTCATATATTCTAGGTAAAACCTACTTTAGCTTATTATTTTTAATTAATAAAAATTAATATTAATAAATCTTCTGTTTACAGCCTTTAGTCGTATTATAATTTAATATATAAACAAATTATTTTATTAATAAATTATAATAATTCGAGCGTTATTACGTAGGCTACAAATAAAAATTACTATAAATTATGAAAAATATTCTTATAAATATATTAGCTTTTGGTACATTGTTATCTAGTATTTTAGTTATTACTTCTAAAAATCCAGTTATTGCTGTAATATTTTTAATCTCAGTATTTTGTAATGCAGCTGGTTATTTAATATTATTAGGTGTAGGATTTATTGGAATATCTTATATTTTACTTTATGTTGGTGCTATTACAGTTTTATTCCTTTTTGTTATTATGATGATCAATATTAAATTAACTGATATATTAGAAACTGGTTCTCAATATACTAAAAATTTCCCATTAGCATTAGCTATAGGATCATTATTTATTTATGAAATCTTTACTATAATGCCATTTACATTTAATAATGTTTCTGCTTTATCTTCTTTATTAGAATTATTAACTAATTTAAATAATTTATTGTTGAATTCTGATACTTCTTCATTTGTTAATGTTTTAAATACATTTAATCCTAATGTGGCAGATATAACTATTACTAATTTCTTACATATTGAAGCTATAGGACATGGACTATATACTTATGGTGCTTCTTTATTAATTATTTGTAGTGTAATCTTATTACTTTCTATGACTGCACCTATTTTCATATCTAGAAAATCTAATTTTTAATTCTATAACCCCCTTCCATATTTAGTTAAATTAAAAAATAATATTTCTTTTTAATATATTAGAATATAATTAAGATTAATTTTATATTTAATTTTAAAATAATTATATGATTATTATTAATTTTATATTAAATTATATTTTAAATTTAGAGTTATTTTCTAAAATTTATTTAGGTTTAATTAAATAATAATTATTATTTTTTTAATCATCCTATTTAAATTTAATTGTTAAAAAAATTATTTAGTTAAATTTTTACTTTTTTAATTTAAATAAAATTACAATAAATATTTTAAAAGAGTATATTATTTGAATTATAAGGTATGTTAGACGCTATCACTAAAGATTAAATATATTTATTATGTTAGCAGCTGCAAAATACATTGGAGCAGGTTTAGCTTGCTCAGGTTTAATCGGAGCTGGAGCCGGAATCGGTTTAATCTTCTCTGCATTAATCGCATCAACAGCTAGAAATCCTCAATTAAGAGGACAATTATTCGGTTACGCAATTTTAGGATTCGCTTTAGCTGAAGCTACAGGATTATTCTCATTAATGATTGCTTTCTTATTACTTTACTCATAATTTTTATATTAAAGTAATTAAGTTTTAATTATTAAAAAATAAAAATTATTCTATTTTTATGTTACCCACTAATTTACCCCCCTTTTTTATAAATCTAATCTTAGTATTAATAAAATTTATAAATCTAATTATAATTAATTTTAATAAATTATTTTATTTATATTATTATTTATTATTAAAATAAGTTAATTATTAAAGTAATTTTAATTAAGTAATTTATATATCTGTAAAATTTTTAATTAACTAGAATTTTATTTTATATGTGGTAAAAGAATATAATGTACTTAATAAAATAAAATATTATAGCGAGTATAGTTAAGTTGGTATAGCCTCTACCTTCCAAGTAGATATCATCAGTTCGAATCTGATTACTCGTAAAGAAAAATATTTTTTTAATATTTAAAATTTTTAATATTTTAAATTTAATACTGAACTTAAAGTTTAATTAATTTAGTATTAAGTACCAAATAATTATAAAATACAAAATAAATATTTATTATTATTATTAATTAGTAATAAGAATTTTTAAATAGTATATATTATATATATTTTATTATTTTAAATTAAATTACAATTTCTTATATCTTAATAATAGATATTAGATACCCTCAATATCTCATTTATTGAAAAGTTTATGATTATATTCATAATTTTTCTTATGTTTGATTTATTAAATTATGTTTAATTATTAAGCAGAGATAGTTCTTCAATATATAATATATATTTTATATATAAGAGCCTAAATATATTATATTTATAAAAATAATGCCTCAATTAATACCTTTTTACTTTGTAAATCAACTATCATTTTCATTTTTAACTTTAATTGCGTTAATTTATATTTTCTCTAAATATATTTTACCTTTATTTACATTCCAACAAGTAATAAGAATGTATATAACTAAATTAAGTAATAAATCATAATTATTGAAATAATACCCCCCCCTACCCCCTTATTCTTATTTTATTAAAAAATTATATTTAAAAATAAAATTATATACAAATAAACTATTATTTAAATCAATTATAACTAAAAGAAATATAATAATAAAAATATTATGTTAATTATTTTATAAAAAATTTAATACAAAATAAATATATTATTTATTATTAAGTATAAAGAGCGTAGTATTAATTGGTTAGTATGGCGATCTCCAAAATCATCGGTAGGTGTTCGAATCACCTCGCTCTTGGCAGTATATAATTTTTATTTTTAAAAATAAAAATTATAATTATTTAAAAGTATGTAGATAGTGAGTGTATTTTTAAGAGATTAACAACGGGAACTTCAAGGATTGTTAGTTTATTTTGCGCAATGACACAAAACGCTGAAATATCACTTTTTTGTTTGTGTTTTCATTTTTAAAAACTACTAGTTAGGATAATATTAATTATTTTTTTGGTTTAGAACCAAGATATTATTAAGTTATGGTAATATAGTTTATTTTTATTTTTTGTAATTTAAGTTAATTTATTATATTTTTAGATTAAATTTTATTTAATTTAAAAGAAGATATAAAAATTCCTCCGGAAATTTATTAATTTTTTAATAACGAGAGATTAAATTTTTATATTTAAAACAAATTTTAACAAACAAAAATGAGAAACAATTTAAATAAACTACAACTATTACAATTATTACAATCTAATATCTGGTTTAATTATTTTATTTCTATTGATAAAAAATTATTAAATATAAATTTAATTAAACTATCATTAATTAAATTTTGGTATGAAATTATGAATAATATTGATAATAAAATGGTTATCTTATTATTTAGAATACAATTCGAAGATAAAACCTTTAGAACTATTGGTAATTTACAAAAAATAAAATTAAATGATTTTAATATACTATATAATTTATTAACTAGTTTATTAACTATTTTAAGTGATGAATATAAAAATTTAGCTATAATTAATATAGTATTTAGTTATAAAATTATTGATACAGATAATAAAGTATCTAAAATTGATAATAATAATATTTTTAAAACTAATAAAATACCAACATTTAAATTTTATGGTTATAATTTACCTTTAACTATAGATATTACAAAATGGGGAACAATATTATCTCAAGATAATAATCATTATTTAATTAAAAGATCTAATTCTGATTTATTATATGATATAACAATTGAACCTTTATGGAATATTATTAAAATATTAGATTCTAATAATAATATAATATTAACATTTAAAGATATTTCAGATATTAATGATAAAAATTCTTTTACTAGAATTATTAATAACCAAAAATATTTTTTTAAAAATGGTGAATTAATTCTTAAGATATTAAATAAATCTAATAATATATTAAAACCTTTAAAAATAGAGGATGTATCAATATAGAATTAATTAAATAAGTTAATTCTTTATTAAATAAACCTACTAGAAAACTAATAATTATAATGATATTCATAGTATAAATGTATGCGATATTCCTTAGGGAATTTTAATAAAATAATGATAATAAATTAATATTATCTCTTTTATTTATAATAAAGATTTATTAAACTTTTAAATATAAAAGTACAATATATTTTTAGTTTTTAACTAAATTATATTAATTAGGATATAGATTTTTAATAATTTGTGACCAACTACTACATTAGTAAATAATCTAATACCTAAAGAGTAAAAACCTAATTAAAATATATTTAGGATTACTCAGAATAAATAAGTTAATTTAAATGATTTTATAAATTATTAACTATTTAAATAAATTAAGTGTAAAGAAGTTAAAAAATAACTGAACATATAAAAATGTTAAAATTCATTCATCTATTAAATAGATTCGCCATGTCTTATATTCTTCATATTAAAAATTTTAAAATATCTAATATTTAAAACTAAAATTGATATAGGTAATGGTAATTTTATCACCTTTACATTAAATAATTAATTATTATTTACATTTACTGATATTATGAATAATAAATCTGATCTAATAACGTTTAAATTTAATATTTTAATATTTTTTTTAAAAGGAAATATAAATGTTTTTTTAATAAATAAAAATTTAATTGAGTCCTTAGTTTAATAGGTTAGGGCACCTAATTGTCAATTAGGACGGTACCAGTTCGAATCTGGTAGGACTCGTATAAAATATTTAAATAATAAACTAAAAATTAAATTAAAAATTAATAATTTAAAATTAAATAAAATAAATTAAATAATTAAAAATTTATGTTTTATGTAATATTTTTGATTTAGTTATTAAGTTATATTAAATTTAAGTATATTTTAAGATGAGCAATGATTTTTATCAGTATATTAATTTTAATAGTGGCTATTGCCCTACCTTCATTTCAAAAGAATTTTTCTCCTATTTTATTCACTCGGTTATCCTCTATAATATTTATTTACGCCGGAGTATTAAGCTTTAATACTTTATATATAGAATCAATAGGTTCAGGTTTAGGTATATATAGTGGATTATTCCATGTAACTGTAACTTCAGAAATAATGGATACATTTTTATTTTTAATGGCTTCTTTAATATTAATAGCTTGGCCTATAATAAATAATTCTGTATTAACAGTTAAAAATGATACAGTTAACAAAACAAATAATTTACCTCAACATAAAGTAGGTAAAGCTATTAATCCATCTACTGAATATTCTTTAATTGTTATGTTTAGTACATTGGGTGCTTCTTTATTATTATCTTGTGCTGATTTGGTTTCTATGTATTTAAGTATTGAATTACAATCTTTTGGAGTTTATATTTTATCTACATTATATAGAGATTCAGAATCTGCAACCTCAGCTGGTTTAAAATATTTCTTATTAGGTGGGTTATCTTCATGTATAATCTTGTTAGGTTCTGCTTTAATTTATTCTTATACAGGATTAACTAATTTTGAATCTATTTATAGTTTAGTTTCTGTATCTTACAGTAATCAAATTATTCATGGTTTAACTTTAGGTTTTATATTAATTTTTATAGGTTTATTATTTAAAATCGCAGCAGCACCTTTACATAATTGGGCTCCAGATGTATATGATGATAGTCCCACAATAGTAACAATATGGTTAACAATAATGCCAAAAATCTCAATAATAATCTTATTATTAGAATTACAAAGTGGTATCTCATTATCATCAGAAATAGAATTAATAGAATCATTAAAATCAATAAATATTTTAAGTGATCTATTATCTGAAAATATAATTTATGTTTTAAAAAATTTATTACTTATTAGTTCATTATTATCATTAATAATAGGAACAGTAGTAGGTTTAGCTCAAACTAAAATAAAAAGATTATTAGCATATAGTACAATATCTCATATAGGATTTATTTTATTAGCATTAGCTATTAATACAGAACAATCTACAGAATCATTAATATTCTATATTATTCAATATTCATTTACTAATTTAAATGTATTTTTAATTATTATTGCTTTAGGTTATTTAACACATATTAATAAATTTATTAATGGTAATTTTTATGGTTCTAATACAGATATTAGATTTATTTCTGAGCTTAAAGGTCAATTTTTCTTAAATCCTATTCTAAGTATTAGTTTAACTATTTGTTTATTCTCTATGGCTGGTGTTCCTCCTTTAATAGGATTCTTTTCAAAACAATTTGTATTATATTCAGCTGTACAGAGTGGATATTATTTTATGTCCATAGTTGCAATATTAGTAAGTGTAATAAGTGCTTCTTATTATTTAAAAATAATTAGAGTACTTCATACGGAAGAAAATATTACTACAGACAAAATAACAAATAGTAATGAAACAAATAATTCAGTATTAAGTAATTTACATAGTTTCTTAATATCTATACTAACTTTATCAATTTTATTGTTTGTTCTTAAACCATCTATAATTTTAAATAGTACACAATTGCTATCATTATCTTTATTTAATTTCTAATGAATAATTTATTAATGTTATTTATAATTGTTCCTATAGTAGCTTTTGCTTTATTAGCTTTAAATGTTTTATTAGCTCCTAGAAATCCTTATGAATCTAAAGTTTCTGCTTATGAATGTGGTTTCTTAGCTATAGAAGGTCAAACTAGATCAACTTTCCAAATTCATTTTTATATTGTAGCTATGCTATTTTTAGTTTTTGATTTAGAAATCTTATTATTATTTCCATTAGCAGTAACTCTATATCAAGTAAGTACTTATGGTTTTATAATAGCTTTAGTATTCTTTTTTGTATTAACTATAGGGTTCGTATTAGAAATAGGATCTGGTGCAATATCTTTAACTAATTATGATAGACCTTTATCTAATGAAAAATAATATAATTATTTTGTTGTTTATTTTTAAATCACCCTTCCTAATTTTTTTTTTTTTATTAATATAATTTATTTATATTAATTATATAATATATAAGTTAAGATTTATAATTTATATTTAAAAAAAGATTCTGAATAAATTAAATAATTAATTAATATTTATATTAAAATTTTTATATTTAACTATTATATATTAGTTATAACTTTGATAATATCTATATTAAAAATATATTATTATATTATGTTTAATTTTAAAATTTAACTAATATTGTTAATGATTCTATTATTAATAATATTAATACTATTAATTTAGATTTTATTCAATTTCCATATAATTTATTATTTAATTTTATAGATCTTTTATATTTAAATTTAAGTAAGAATAACTTAATAGGAACTAAAGCATATTTAAGTCAAAGTTTTTATAAAAATACAATAAAACTCGAGAATCCTATAAATTTAATACTTTAACATTTACTTATTTTACGGTAATTTACCCTAATTAGTATACTATAATTAATAATAAAAAAAAAAATTAAAATAGTATCACATAATATATTATTAACTCTTCAAATTATATCCTATTGATTGTAGGACGAAGGTAGCTAAAATAATAGAAATAAAAATACTAGTATTTCTACTAAAGGTTTATCTATTACAGATATAGATATATTATAAAAAGAATTATATTTTAAATATGCAATTAATAATAGAATATATTCTCATAATAATAAATAACGCAAAATTTACTATAGACTTTACATACCAAAAATAGATAATATTAATTTATCAATATTAGTTAAACCTTATTTAACTGAAAGTATGTATTATAAAATAGATTTATAATTATTTTTAAATCTCCATATTTAATTAAATTAGGGTAAATAAATTTTAATTCGGAAAAACAAAAAATTAATTTTTTTTTTTATAAAAGAATGTGATAATAATTTTAATTTAAATTAAGATATACAAATATGATAAGGCAGTTGACCGATTGGTAATGGTGGTTATCTGTAAAATAATTGGTCTCCGACCGTAAAAGGTTCGATTCCTTTACTGCCTACTTTAAATAAAATATTAAATTATTAAAATAAATTCTTTCTTCTTATTAGTTGATTATTTAATTTCTATTAATTATATAAATATAAAAATATACACCTCTAAATTTCTAAGTTTATAACTATTAATTTACAAATTATAATTATGAATGTTATTAATATAGCTAACTATATTATTTATTAAATAATAATTTTTTAATTCACAACTACTACTATTTTATTTTTAATTTGTATCTAATTATTTTAAATATAAGTTAAAAATAATTTAAAGACTAAAAATTAATAGTTAATAATATTTAAATTAAACATAATTTATTTTATGAGAAAAAAAAATAATTTATATAGTAAAGACTGTAGCATAATTGGTTAATGCAGTTCGCTCATAATGGATTTTATAAGGGTTCAATTCCCTTCGGTCTTATAATAAATAAAATATTAAATCTTAGTTTATACAGGGTTATATAAATAACTATAAGTTTAATTATTCATATAAAAATAAAATTATAATAATTATTATAATTATTAAGTATTTATTAAATATACAATAATATAATAAAATATATTTACTAAAAGAGTAATAATTATAAAGAATTTAATCTATCTAAAATATTTTATTTATTTTTTATTTATTAGCTTTAATTTAATAAAATATATTAATTTTTAATAGATACTAACTATAAAATAATAGTCTTTTATCTAAAAGGGTACTTGGTCGAGTCTGGTTTATGGCACTCGTCTTGAAAACGAGCACTCCCTCAAAGAGTCGTCGGTTCAAATCCGACAGTGCCCGTAAGAGTTATATAAAGATATATTATATATATTTAAATTTGGTAGATAAATTAATAATAAAAATGGGGTATAACTGTATTTATTAATGGTTATAAGCTATTGTATATAAAAATAATTTTGATGCTGTTTTATTTATTGATCTTAAATTTAATTCAATTAATGTTAATTATACCTTATATAATCATTTATTATTTAGATTTACTAATATTATGAGCAATAAATATGATTTATCTTCATTTGTTAAATTTATTAAAAATCAGGTATATATATTTGAAAATGGATAATTAATAGTTAAATAATAAATGATTATAATTTAAAATTTTTATCTAAAGTTAAAACTGAAGCATTTTTAGATAATAAATTTATTACTATGGATTTAGTTTAGAAACTAGAGTAATTAATGGTAAAATTATATCTTATAATGTAAGTATCTTTAATGGTGAATAATATTATAACACTGTATTTCTATTTAAATATAATTTTTTTATCTTTTGAGATAGTCAATTTTGACTTTAAAAACTTTCACCCTCTTATGAGATAAAATATATTATATTTTTTAATATTATTATTTGTAATTATTTGTTTTATCTTAAATTTTTTATATGTATAAAATTTAGTTTACTCAGAGGGATTCTAAATTTTTGTGTAATATATTATTTGCCTCTTCAGTTTTTATTTATGTTATTTTTAATATGACAAATCTAAACTTATTTATTTTAAAATTATAAGATTTCATCAAATTGTTATTTAATAATCTCTGTAATTTCAACAGAATTAAATTATTTTTATTATTAAATGAGTTAAGGTTTTATTATTAAATGAGTTAAGGTTTTATTATTTAATGATTATAAGTTATATTATAAATAATAGTTATAAAAAATAAAAATAAATTAAAATAAATAAATAAATATTTAAAATAATTATATAAAAGAGATATTAAATATTGCATTTAAGCAAATAAAATACGACAATAAAAAATTGTTTAATTTAAGAAAGAATTTAATTTTGGTTCCGATTGAACGTTTTTCAGTAGTTTTAAGACATGCAAATCGTTGTTTCTGAAAGTAAATTTTTATTTATAAATTATAAAATGATTAATAAGTAAAAATGATAACATGAAATAAGGTGTAGAGGTGAGGATAGTAAATAAGATACCCTGTAGTCTTCATAAATAGAAGATATTATTCTAAGTAAATTATTTAAATTTATTACTAGTATTTTAAATTAATTTACTTGCATTATATTAAATTATAATTGTTTATCATTAATTGTAAAAATTTAATTAATAACTGACTAAAGCAAGAATATTATTTAAATAACAATAATGTTAAATAAAGGAATAAAATAAAAAAGCTATTTTTATTAAAAAAAGGAAATTTTCTGCTATAGGATTCTATTTATTTTGATTAGGTAGTTGGTATGGGTAAAGGCCTACCAAGCCAACAATCAATAGCCATGCTTGACAGAGCAGATGGCCACATTGGGACTGAAATCTCCCAAGTAGTTTTATACTACCAGCAGTCAAGAATATTAGTCAATGCTCGCAAGAGTGAACTAGCTAACTGAAATCGCAAATGTGTCATTTGCGATAAAGTAAGAGAAAATTATGATATTATCTTACTACTAGTGCTGTCCAAAACTGGTGCCAGAAGACTCGGTAAGGCCAGAGGCGCAAACGTTAGTCGTCCTAATCAGGCGTAAAGGGTTTGTAGGCTGCTTTGAAAATTTTAACATTATAATAGCTATTTAATGATAAGATGAATTGAAGCTAGAATCTAATAGAGGGTAAAACAAATAATATTTAAAGTAAGGATTAAATCTCAAGAGTTTAGATGGAATACTAACGGTTAAAGCTTTTATCTAACTACAGATTGACGCTGAGAAACGAAAGGGAGGTAAGGAAACAGGATTAGATACCCAACTACTGCTCCCTGTCAACGATGAATGGTGGTTGCTAGTTATTCTCTTAAAAAACTACGAGCGTAAATTTTATTAAAAAAATTAGTAGTAAAAAGATGAAAATGATTTGTAGCGATGCTAACGCGTTAACCATTCCGCCTTGTGAGTACGACTGCAAAGTTGAAAACAAAAAAATTAGTCGGTTTCGAAGCAAACGAAGTGAAGCATGTTATTTAATACGATAATCCGCGTAAAATCTTACCAGTTCTTGCATACAAACTTTAAAAATAATGAAAATAATTTCTTTAAGGAATAAAATAATTATTTAAAAAGGAGTGTTTTTAAATTTTAAAAATACTTAGATACAGGTGTTGCATGGCTGTCGTCAGTCCGTGCTGTGAGAAGTTTGGTTAAATCCGCTAACGGACAAAATCCCTGTTGTTAATTTATACTTAACAATTAATGATACTGATAGAGCATCATTTGGGGCGAAGACAAGTCGTTATGGCCCTCATGAACTGGGCTATAGACGTGCCACAAAGACTTTAACAAAGTGAAGCGATACTGTTCCCTAAATATTATTCTAAAGAATAATATTAAGTTTAATAGTAACAATTAAATTATAGGGAATTTAAGGAGGAGCTAATCATTAAAAAAAGTTAAACTATTAAATATAGTCGGATTGTCATCTGAAACTCGGGGACATGAAGAAGGAATTTCGAGTAATCGTTGATCACTACGCAACGGTGAAGCTAGCATTCGGAATGAACTAACCGTCTGTCGCTGGGAAGGAGCTTAACTTGGTGGAAACTGGAATGAAGTTTTAACTTTTACAAAAAAAAGTTTTTTATTTATTATCTTTGATTTTAAATATCAAATTTATAGTTTTTTCGTTAGATTTTTAATTTATTGCTTAATTAAAAAGTATTATTTTTTATAATTAATACTTGTCTAACAATGTTTAATTTAAACGATTTTGTTAAGCAAATTAGCTCTAGTTAAACCAATTGAGTAACATCTCAAAAGTCATAGCAAGGTAGCCGTACTGGAAAGTGCTGCTGTAAAATAAAACGAATAGTTTATAACCCCCCTATAAATATAAACTAAGTTCTTTCATTAATTACCTTTTTATAAATTTTTTAAATTCTATATTTATTTATATTTTATATACTAATATTTTTATTTTTTTACAAATTATTAATTCATATTAATTTTAATGTAATTTATTAATTTATTTTATAAAAATTTTTTTATTATTATTTTTATATTATTATTCTTATTATTATATTGTTTTAAAGGGGTTAGCTGAGTGGTTTAGCAGTAAATTTACACTTTACAGACAGGGTTTCGATTACTCTACTCCTTATTTTTTTTTTTTAATTATAGTTATATTTTTAAATATAAAGTATAATATTCTAAACTAATTTATTTTATTTTAATTTTTTTAATTTAATTATATAAATATTTTAGTAAATAAATTTATTTAACATAATAAATATAATTTTTATGATTAAATTTTAGTATAAAATTTTTTATCTACAAAATATAATAATATAATATTTTAATTATTATTATTAATGTAATTTAGTATACTAAATTTTAACATAATTATAATACGAATTATAAATTATAATTTAATTTTCGTATTATTTTATTTTTATATATTATAGCGAGTGTGCCGAAATTGGTAGCCGGGTGAATCTTAGGAATTCATGATTTTCGGATCGTAAGAGTTCAAGTCTCTTTACTCGTAAATTATTTATTTTAATATTAACTACTAAAAATAGTATTAAGTTTATTCAAAATTAATTTTAAATATATAACTATATTAATAAATTGTAATATTATTTATTTTTTAAATTCTAAATTTGGACAATATTTAATATTTACGATTAAATTTAAAAGTTAATTTAATAAACTATTTAAAGTTAATATAATTAGTAATAAGATTAAAATAATTTATATTTAATATTAATATAATTATTTTTAACAATATCTAATATTTATATAAAGGTTTGATTATTTACATCTTTAGCTGAATGGTACAGCGTTTGCCTTCGAAGCAACTGTTTATTGGTTCGAGTCCAATAGGATGTTTAAATTTAACTAAATAAGAATAAATGTTTATTTAGTTATATAATTATTATTAGTCAAAATTTAATTAATATAAATTCAATATTTTTAATTAATATT